>Ga0182024_10001299_pt1 | contig 64646 bp, 55 predicted proteins | sample P32metaG_FD_120480 | JGI IMG/M metagenome (GOLD analysis project Ga0182024, IMG submission 120480) | Permafrost microbial communities from Stordalen Mire, Sweden - P3-2 metaG (Illumina Assembly) | ecosystem: Environmental > Terrestrial > Soil > Wetlands > Permafrost | place: Sweden: Stordalen... | reverse complement strand
TCAGCCCGCAGTGCGGGTTTGCTAGCACCGAAGAAGGCAACATCCTGAGCGAGGACGAACAATGGGCCAAGCTTGAGCGGATTGTGCAGGTTGCTGAAGAAGTTTGGGGCTGATAGCGGCGAGGCCTGGCCGCTTCAATTTGCAGTCTCTTGCGCCGACAGATGCACTGGGTGGCCTGCTGTGGCGGGCCGCTTGCGGCTGGGTTGCCGGGCTATTCCCGTTCAGTTGCCGAAAAACGGCCGACCCGCGGAAGTGGAACCAAGAAACACGAAGTGATCGACTACTCTGGGAGATGAACGGACGCCCGGCCGGTGCTAGCCGAGAAAGCCGATGGCGCGGCCGGCCAGGCCGACACCGAACCACAGGCACACGGCAACGGCAGCGGCGATTTTGCCGCCGATGGGAGCGGATGCGCCTTCGTTCTTCACAATGCGATTGTAGATGGTGAACTGGAACAGAAGGGCGAAGAAGAGAAAGAACATTTTCCAGCGGAAGGAAGTGTTGCCATAGCACTTCATCGCTTCGGACAAAAAGAGCAAAATGCCGGAGGTCAGCATCACGGCCATACTCCACCGGTTCCAGGGACGGAGCGCGCTTGCAACCTCGGAGATGGGCTGCGCTTTGTAGACCAGGCCGAACTGGCGCAGCACCAGGACCACCAGGGAACCGAGCAACACCGTAAGCGCGAAAAGATGGAAGTTCTCGATGATCGGAAACGCCACTCGCGAGTTACGAATCGACTGGGCGATGAACGAGTTGTCGCACCATTGAAAGAAGGGGATGATAGCTGACATGGCTTGCCTAGAAAGTGTACGCCATGGTGCGGCCGCAAGTGATGATCGCCAGCCAGAAGATCAATGAAACCCAGCCGGCCACGCGAGCTTCCATGGGCGGGACCAGAGCGTTGTCCCACTTGTCGACGGTACGATAGATACCCCGCTCAAACGCCAGCGCGTTGATCGCCGCCAGGACCAGCAGGACGACCTTCGCTCGAAAGAAGTAACTGTTGTAAGCCTTGACGGCCTGGCACCAGAACAGGAAGATGCCGGTGACGACCATGATCGCGAAGCCAATGAACATCCAGGGCTTGATTTGTTCGTAGACTTCCGAGACCGGGCGGCGCTTCATGATGTAACCCATGAGGCGCAAGTCGGAAACCAACAGCAAGCCGACGGAGATGGAGAGGGCCAGGACATGGATGGTTTCAATGATGGGGAATACCCAGATGGACTCGCGGATGGATGTGCCGATATTGGTGTCCTGCAGCCACTGGCACATGCTCAAGATGGACATCTAACGGAAACCCTCCCTGGATAATCTACGGGTGATATCTACGAGTTATTATGATATGTCAATTGAACGACGCTGCTCCTAAGGCGTGAGGTTACAATCGCATGGCGAAGCTGATTCTTACTGGTTTCCGCGCGGCCACGGGCTGCTTGCTCGCGGCTTTGCTGACGCCGGCGATGCGGGCGCAGCCGCGAGAGACGGAGGCCGATCCGGCCGACTGGCCGATGTACAATCGCGATCTGGCTGGCACGCGGTTCTCGCCGCTGCACCAGATCGATGCCTCGAACGTAGGCGCCTTGAAGCAGGCCTGGTCCTATAACTTGGGTAAAGCGACCGGGAACGAGGCGGGTTCCGAATTCACTCCCATTGTCGTCAAAGGCGTGCTGTATCTGGCGGCGTTTCACTACTTGACCGCGCTCGATCCAGAGACGGGCAAGGAAATCTGGCGGTATGAGTTGAAGGAAGGAACGCCCTCCAAGCGCGGCGTCGCCTTTTGGCCGGGCGACGCGAGCAATCCGCCTCGGCTGATCTTCACCACGGGCAGCAAGATGGTCGCGCTGAATGCGAACACCGGGAAGATCGATCCCGGGTTCGGCAATGAAGGCTCGGTGGAGATGACAGTGCCATACAACTCGGCGCCGGTGGTCTACAAAAATCTGCTCATCGTCGGTGCGAACACTCCGGAGGCTCCCGCCACTGGTCCGGCGGGGGACACACGCGCCTACGACGCGCGCACGGGCAGGAAGCTGTGGGATTTTCATTCCGTGCCGAGGCCGGGTGAATTGGGCCGTGAAACCTGGGAGGGCGACAGCGCCAAGAATCGGTCTGGCGTGAACAATTGGGGCTTTTCCCTGACGGTGGATGCCGAGCGCGGCATCGTCTACACCGTGTTTGGCGGACCCAACACCAACTTTTGGGGCGGCGATCGCAAGGGGAACGATCTTTTTGCGAACTCCGTTGTCGCTATCGATGCCGGGACTGGAAAGATGAAGTGGTATTTCCAGGTGGTGCATCACGATTTGTGGGATTTCGATTTACCCGCGCCCCCGACTTTGATGGACGTGACGGTGAAGGGGAAGAAGATTCCGATCCTGGCGCAAACCGCGAAGACCGGTTACTTATATATCCTGAATCGCGTAACCGGCAAGCCAGTGTTCGGGATCGACGAGAAGCCGGTGCTTCCGAGCAAGGTCCCTGGGGAGCAGAGTTCGCCCACGCAGCCGGTGCCGGTGAAGCCGCCGCCGGTGTCGCGCATGAGTTACGGGCCCGAAGACCTGGTGACCGCCGACGATACCAACGCGGAGCACGCTAAATTCTGCCTCGAACTTCAGACCAGGAGCGGAGGTTTCTATAACGAAGGGCCGTTCACGCCCTACGTCTATCGCGCAGCAGGAGCGAAGCCGTACTCGACCATCATTTTTCCGGGCGCGATCGGCGGCATGAATTGGGGCGGCGCCGCAGCCGACGCCGGTTTGGGATATTTGTTCGTGAATTCAAACGACGAAGCCAGCATCGGATGGGTGGAGAAGAAACCGGAGGGATCGCCGGTATTGTTCGACCGCAATAGCATCGTAGGACCGATGTCGCGATTTCACTGGAGTGAAGGCGATCCGCGCATAGGCAACATTCCCCGCGCCGGCGAGCATGCGTGGCCATGCCAGAAACCGCCGTGGGGCCGATTGATCGCCGTGGATGCGCGCACGGGTGACTTCGCATGGCAGGTTCCATTGGGCATCACCGACGAATTGCCGCGCGAAAAAAGGAACACGGGGCGGCTGAACCTGGGTGGGCCTATTGCGACGGCGGGCGGGTTGGTGTTTATTGGGGCGACGAACGATCGCCGCTTTCGAGCCTTCGATTCGAAGACAGGAAGGGAACTGTGGTCCGCCAAATTAGACGCGAGCGCGCACGCCGTCCCCATCACCTTTGCAGGTAAGAATGGGAAGCAATACGTGGCGATCGTGGCCGGTGGGAATGGAACGTTGGATGATGCAACGCCGGGAGCAGAAGCCTTAGTGGTATTCGCACTGCCTTAGGGAACCACTTCCTTTGGTCGTGGCTCAGTTAGGAGGTCGCGGTCCAGTTAGGAGGTCGTGGATCAGTAAGGCTTCTGTCCGGCGCAAATGGGGATTAACGACTTAGTTAGCGGGTACCGGCTGCTTCGATGGGGGTAGCATCCGTCAGCATGATCTTCGATTTCGTGCCGCCTAAATCAAGCTCTTTCAACTTGGCTTGACCGTTCTCGGTCTTGATATCCATCTGGGTATCGGAGAACTTGGAGGCATTGGTCTCAACCTTTGCGGCGACCGCAACGACCTTTTTGCCCTGCTTGAAGGTGACTTTGTCACCATCTACCTGGACTTGGTACTCACCAGGTTTCAGTTCAGTTCCGCCAACCCACGTGGGATCGGCGATCCGGACGCGATAGCTGGACGCGGCGGTGGCAATGCCGAGTGAAAAAACACAAGCTCCTAGTATCAGTTTGTTCATCTTCATACAGTTTTAGCTCCTTAGATTGAATGCGTGTGGTACAGCTCTACGAGGAGTGTGGTTGTCTCTTGCATACAGGCCACACTAGTTACAACGTCGATCAGCGGCGAAAGGTTACTCCCTTATCGATTAAATTCAACAAAGGCTTAATAATCTTTCATCTAGCCGGTCTTGTGTATTGGATGAAAGCTTCTTGCCATTGGTTGCAACATAAAAAACGTCAATCGCTTTGTGGCCTTCAGTGTCAATGAGCACTACATCAATGTTACAGCCCGCCATCGAAATGGCCGAAGACAAATCATAGAGCAGGCCGGGACGATCTTCGGCGATGATTTCGATCAGCGTGGCGCTGTCACAAGCATTTGAATCGAAATTCACACGCGCTTGAACGGTGCGTTTTGGAAGACGATTTTGCGCCGTGCGGCCGCGCAGAAGTTGCTCTGTGTCGAGCCGACCCAGGGCGACCTCTTCGAGCGTTTGCCGCAGACGGTCGTTTTCCGTGGGGTTCAATTCCAGTGTGCGCCTGGGATCGGCGAACATGAAGGTGTCCAGGATCAGGCCCCGCTCGTTGGCGAATGCCTCGGCCTTGAGAATATCCATTCCGAAGCTCGATATGGCGCCCGCCAGAGATGCAAACAGCGCCGGCCGGTCTTGCGCGACGACGGTGACGCGATGCACGCCGCCGGGCACATCGATCTGCACCGCCACGCCGCTCGACTTACTCATTTCGTAAAGCTCGGAGTGAGCCTGGATGTCCTCCAGGGTGTGGGTGCGTAAATAGCGCGATGGAAAACCGCGGATAAAATCGGGGGGCGACTGCATGTCTGTCTTGAGATCGGAGGGGAGGTCGGCGATGCGGTCGGTTTCGAGTTCCTTGAGGAGTTGTTGATGGGTAACGCGGTAAGCTTCCCAAAGCTGTTCGAGGCGCCAGGGAGTCATTGCGGCGGGATTCACGGCGGAGATGTCGGCGTAGGTCAAAAGCGTGAGGAGCTTCAGACGTTCCAGAGTCCCAATACCAAGCGCAAGGAGCCGGGCAGTGGCGGGATCGTGAAGATCGCGGGAGCTCATCACGGCGGACAGATCCAGATGGTGCGCGATCAGAAATTCGACGGCGCTCCGTTCTTCGGCCCGCATTTGAATGCGCTCGGTGGCCGAGCGCGCCAACTCGACGGACAAACGCGCGTGATCGCCGCTGCGGGCGCCTTTGCCGGAGTCGTGAAACAGCAGCGCGAAGCGCAGCAGGGCCAGATCCTCGACTTCGGAGAGAATTTCGGCCAGGCGGCGTTCCGCCGGATCTTTGCTGGCGGCGAGTCCGGCGAGCTTTTCGATGGCGACCAGAGTGTGTTCATCCACGGTATAGCGATGATAGAAGTCGGGAACAACCAGACAAAAGATGTTGCGCCACTCGGGGAACATGGCCTGCAGGAGTCCGGTATCGTGCATCACGCGCAGCGCGCCCGCGGCGTGCGGAAGCGAGAGGATGCTGTGCAGGGGAGGCCACAACGGATGGGCGCCCTGACAATAGGCGGCGAAAGGTTCACCAGCTTGCTCCACGCGGCGCTCAGTTTCGGTAGCCAGAGGGATGCCGTGACGCGCAACGAATTCCAGCAGGCGGAGAACGATGGCCGGATCGCTGGTCAACTGGGCGGGCGATCGGAGGTAGATGCGCTCGTTGGAAACCGTGAATTCCGAGTTGGAGAGCCGCGAGCGCCAGTCGCGAAACTGCGTCACCAGCGAACTTTCGCCTCTCTCGTTCAGATCGAGCGCGCGGCGAGCCTCACTGTAGACGACGCGCGCGTTGCGGAAATACTCGCGCATCAGATCGGCCGGTTCGCGAAACGGCACATACGGCTGAGTGGTGAGCGCTTCTTGCGCATCGAAGCTCAGCAGGTTCTGATCGCGCCGCGTCTGGTAATGCAGAAAGCAGCGCAGCGAATGCACAAATTCGGTGGGCGCAAGCAGGCGCGCGACCACTTCCGCGTCCGGTTTGCGCAGCTTACCTAACCAATCGATCAAATGCAGGTCACGCAGGCCGCCCGGCGTTTCCTTGATGTTGGGTTCCAGATGATAGAAGGTGCCCTGAAATTTTTCGTGGCGCTCCCGCGCGAGCTGGCAAAGGTGGCGGGTCAGCACGCGGGCCTGGCGCTCGAAGAAGGGCGGAAGCTTGCTTTCGAGCTTGGCGTAAAGATCGGAGGAACCGTCCAGCATCCGGCGGTCGAGCAGGCTAATGCTTAACTCAATATTGCCCTCGTGGATTTCGGCGCATTCGGCAACGGTGTGGACCGAATGGCTCAAGCGCAGACCCGCGTCCCAGAGCAGGCGGACAAATTCGGAGAGCGCATTCTTGATGGCCGCGGCTTGCGACTCGCGTTCGATCAAGATGAGCACGTCCACGTCGGAGAACGGGAACAGCTCACGGCGTCCGAAGCCACCCACAGCAAGCATGCTGACGCCGGGATCGGGCACAGTTCGGAGCGACGCTTGAAAGGCGTCGATGGTCATGCCTTCGATGAGGGTGGAAAGTCCGGACAGGACGGGAGCGGCATCGCCGGTGGCGAAGAATTGCCGATGAATTTCTTGCCAGGCGGGGCGTGAATGCAGCTTGGTCATGCTTCTTGCTGTGCTTCGACTTTGATTGTATCGTCTGAAGTGTGGTGGTCACATCGCGATTCCCGATCTTCCTTGGCGCGGCTCTAGGGCTGGCGATTACACCGGGACCCGGGATCTTTTACGTGCTGGCTCGCAGCTTGCGGGGAGGATGCCGGGAGGGCGTGTTGTTGGCGGCGGGGACGTTCTTGGGTGGCCTGGTCCACGTCGCGGCGGCGGCGTTCGGGTTGTCGGCGATCCTGGCGGCCTCTGCGGTCGGGTTTGAGACCGTGCGATACGCGGGAGCCGCATATTTGATTTATCTGGGATATGGCATGATCCGCAGCCGCCATGCGGAGATGAACGACAACAAATTTGAAGTGAGCGCCGGTGGCCGCAACACCCTCGCTCTGGGCGTGATGACGGAAGTTCTGAATCCCAAGACAGCGCTGTTTTTTCTTTCGTTCATCCCGCAGTTTGTTTCGGTGCAGCAAGGGCGCGTGGTGGCGCAGTTTCTGCTGCTGGGCGCGATTTCGGTGACGTTTAACACCTGCGCCGATTTGGTTGTCGCGTGTTTTGCGGGGCCCTTGGGCGCGAGGATGAAGCGCAGCGCAAAGCTTCGCAGCCAGCAGCGTGCGGCGTCGGGCGTCGCCATGATCGGGTTGGGAGTTTACGTGGCTACGGCGCGGGGGAGGGCGTCCGCCCCACTAGGCCAAGCTGCGTTAGTAATAAGCTAGGGATTCAACGCCGGAGCCGGCCGTGAAGCTGGATACTACTCGGTTCTGCGATAGATCGATCACTGAGACAGTGCCATCGCCATGGTTGGCCACCAGGACAGTCTTTCCGTCGGGAGCGAAGGCGAATCCCATGGGGTCCTTTCCAACCGTGAGCACTTGCTGCTTGCCGTGCGGATCCGCCGTGTCGATTACATTGACCAGCCGTTCCGAAAGATTGCATACCAGGAGTTTCGAACCGTCGGGCGAGAAGCGCGGCTTGAAAGCGGCCTTCGAGTTTCCCTGGAGCGGAATCGTTGCGGCGACTGTATCGGAAGACGTATCGATGACAAGCAGCTTGGGTTCGTCATGATCCACGGCGACTACGTGGCGCCCGTCCGGCGAAGCCGCTATGCCCTCCGTGCCGTTCGGCGCTGGAATACGCGCGACGATGGCGCGCTTCCTCAGGTCGATTACGGTGACGAACATCTTATCGTTCTTATTGGCGACGTAAGCTTTGCTCGCGTCCGGTAAAATCGCTACCCAGTGACCCGTGCCCTCCGTGTCAAGTGCGGCCTGGATGCTGCGAGCCTTTGGATCGATTACCAGCAGTTTGCGGCTCAAATCGCATGTGACGTAGATTATCCCTGTGTCGTCGATCTGAATGCCGTGCGGGGCTTGATACGGCGAAACGTCGATGGTTCCCGACACTTGACGCGACGCGAGATCGACGATGGCAATGGTGTGGCCGGGGTGCGGATTTCTGCCGTAGACGCCGTCGCCGTAGACGGGAACGTAGGCGAACCTGTGATCGGGCGAGATGGCAAGATCGTGCGGTGCGACGCCCACTTCCAGATTGGAAATTTCCTGAAAAGTCGCTGGATCGAGGAATCGGATGTGCCGGCCGATTTTGTCGATCACGATCAATCCGTGCGTGCCCGTGGGATTGTTGACATCCACGCGGACGGCGGCGAAGGCGAGCGTTACGGCAGCGAGTCCGGCGATGGCGAGAAATGCGCCTTTGTTCGTGGCCATGATCGGCAATTATATACCCGCCGCGCCGCTGGGCCGAGAACCCGGTTCCACCACATCAGGACGCCGGTGACGAACAGAAATGCGGGCGCGAGCCCGATGACCACCCACACTGCCTTACTCGGCCAGCTTCCGAAATTGCCGAAATGAAGATAACTGAACCAACGGATGATTTTGTCGCCGGTGCTGTATTTCGGGCGGAAACGCTGCGGCCGCGCGGGAGGAGTGCTCACCGGAATTACGGAAATGTTCGGACTGAGCGAGGCTTCCGGTATTGGCTTATATACATCGAGAGGCGCGATTTTATTCACGAAGGCTTGAAACGGTCCTGGAAAGCCGGCATACACGCCCACCACGCCGAACATGAAGACGAACGGAAGCATCCAGAAGCCGATTACGTTGTGCAGTTGCCAGTTGAAGCGCTTCCAATTAGATTTGGTTTGAATAGTCAACCCTCGGCGCCAGCTCCGCGTGCCTGGCCACCAGAGCACGGCGCCGGTAATGGAAAGCGCGAGGACGAACACGGCGCCCAAACCATTGATCAGGCGTCCTGTTTTACCGGACAACAGATTCACATGCAGGTCGACCAGCCACGCCATCAACTGAATCGAGTAAGGGCGCGATTCACCCAGGTCACGGCCCGTGTAGGGATCGAAGAACCGTTGTTTCTTGTGGCCGCCGCGATCCATCCAGATTTCAATTGCTTGGTTGGGCTGCTTGACGTCCCAGATCCAGCTCACACGGTACTGCGGATAAGCCCGGCGCGCGGCGTCACGCAGTTCGTCGTGAGTGAAGCGGTGACCGGCGATCGCAACGATTCTCGGTCCCGGCCAGAGCGCATTGTACAGTTCGTTTCGAAAGACGATGGCGCTGCCGCTGACGCTGATCACGAAAACATACAGGCCCAGCGCGATGCCGGTCCAAAGATGAACCTGAAAGAGCGCCTTGCGCAGCCAGAGGCTCTTCGGCCGGCGCAGCCATCGCTGTGCTAGCCCCACGGCAATTGCCTCCGGCGGGTGCTAGCCGCACGGCAATCGCCTCCGGCGGTAAAACATGCGCGTAAATGATAGAACCGTTTAGCTGGCCACCTTCGCCACGATCTGCGACGGATCGGCGCCCACGCGGCCGGAGCCGTAGGCCGCTGCCGCAGGGAGTTGAAAATCGAATTTGATGGTGGGCAGGTTCGGAATAGGCGAGTCCGGATCCTTGCTACGGACGTCGGTGACCAGAGACGCGGTAACGCCGAACACAGTGTCCGAATCGATGTGCTCATCGCCTTGCAGATACAAGGCCGTGACCACCTCGCGATAACCCGGCGCGCCGATGATGAAGTGAATGTGCGCGGGGCGATAGCCATGACGCTTTTGTGCGCGGATCATGTCACCGACCGGGCCATCCATGGGGATCATATAGCCGAGCGGTGCGATGGTGCGGAGGTAGAACCGGCCATCGGCGTCGGTGCGGAAGGTGCCGCGCAGATCCATTTCGGAAGGATCGTGTTTTTGCAGATCGTAATTGCCGGTTTCGTCCGGCTGCCAGACTTGCACCGTGGCGTCGGAGACGCCTTGGCCGGCCGCGTTGTACACCCGGCCATAGAGGCAAACTTCCCGACCGTTGGTGGGCTTGGTGACGATGGTGTCGCCCAGCTTCAGGGTTGGCGAGTCCTGGCGATAGAAGGGACCCACCAGACTCGATTTAGTGCCCGCCTCGGTGGCGCGGCGATCGTGCAGCGCGTTCACCAGGCTACTGAGGCCGAGCGTGTCGGAAAGCAGGATGAATTCCTGCCGGTAGGCCGTACACTTTTGGCCCACAGCGGTCAGGAACTTGATGCCTTCGAGCCATTCTTCCGGCGTCAGGTCCACCTCGCGCGCGAAGTCGTGCAGGTGGCGCGTGAGGACGGCCATGATTTCCTTCAGGCGCGGATCGGTCGTGGACGCCATCTGCTCCAGAGCGGCTTCTGTGATTGTGTGTTCGTCAATTGCACGCATGTGTGCCTCCGTGGTCACCGTCGCGGTGAAAGCACCGTCGCGGTGAAAAATGAGTATACAACGCTTTACACTAGGAGCTTATGCCGACGGTCTTGGTGACGGGTGGAGCGGGCTACATCGGTTCGGTGACGGCCCATCTTCTGAAGCGGCGCGGATATGGCGTGGCGATCGTAGACGATTTGTCGCGCGGATACGAACATAACGTCCGGGGACTTCCATTTTTCAAGCTGCACTTGTCGGAAACGGAGGCGCTGTGCGGCTTGTTGAGCCGCGAGCGCGTGGACGCAGTGGTTCATTTTGCGGCTTACTCCGCCGTCGGAGAGTCGACCAGGAAGCCCGAGCTGTACTTTCTGAACAATGACGGCGGCTCCGCTTCGCTGTTGAGCGCGATGATCGAGGCCAACGTCAAGCGTCTGGTGTTCTCGTCGACGGCGGCGGTTTACGGGTCGCCGAAGATCGTTCCGATTCCGGAGGATCTTCCGTTCGATCCCGTGAATCCCTACGGCGAGTCCAAAGTGCTGGTGGAGAAGATGCTGAGGTGGATGGATCGCTGCAGCGGGCTGCGTAGCATTGCGCTGCGATATTTCAATGCGTGCGGGGCGGATCCGGAATCGGGCTTGGGCGAAGAGCACGAACCCGAGACGCACCTCATCCCGTTGCTGCTGCGCGCCGTCGTCTCTGGAAAGCCGATAACGATTTTCGGCGACGATTACGAAACGCCCGATGGCACTTGCATCCGCGATTATATTCACGTGACCGATCTGGCGGAGGCGCACGTGGTGGCGATCGAGAAGTTGCTGGCGGGCGAGGCGTCGGACGTGTTCAATGTGGGGACGGGAACCGGGCAGTCCGTGCTGGAGGTGGTGCGGGCGGTGGAGCGGGCCACCGGGCGGAAGGTGCCGCGTGAGATCGGCCCGCGCCGGGCGGGGGATCCGGCGGTGCTGGTGGCGAATTCGGACAAATTGAAGCGAGCGCTGGGATGGAAGCCGAAGTTCACGGAGATTGAGGATATCGTGGCGACGGCGTGGCAATTTGAACAAAAGAGGGCGGCGCTTAGTAGTTAAACCGTGGTGCAGCGCGTTTGACACCCCCTTACCCGCCTCTTATACTGAAAGTTAAGTCTTCTACGTTTCGGGTGCTCTGCCCGGGCCGAGGAAATCAGATGCCAAAACGCACCTTTCAGCCAAACAATCGCAAACGGGCAAAGACACATGGATTCCGGGTACGCATGTCCACGAAAAATGGCCGCGCCGTGCTTGCGCGACGGCGAGCCAAAGGCCGCCACAAACTCACCGTTAGCGACGAGAGAGCCGTTCGGTACGCCGACTAGCGTCGGCTTTCCGAAAACCGCTCGGATTCTGAGAGCCGCCGATTTCCGCAGGGCCTACAATCAAGGAAAGCGCTTCACCGGCCGGTTTTTCGCGGCTTTTTGCTTGCGAGTGGAACGGGCTGACGGACCACGGTTGGGTTTCACCGTGCCGCGAGCTTTTGGAAAAGCGGTAGTGCGAAATCGCGCCAAGCGAAGGCTACGGGAAGCGCTCCGAGTGCGCTTGCCGGAAGTGGCGCCGGAATGGGATATTGTGATCAATCCGCGGCGTCCCGCGATCGCGGCGCCGGTGGAGGAGCTTCGACGGGAAGTGGATCGGCTGGTGGCGCAATGCAGAAAGCAGTAATCGCTACTTTGCGTCTCTACAAATGTTTCGTGTCGCCGTATTTGCCATCGGCCTGCCGGTTTTCTCCTACCTGCTCGGAATACATGATGGAAGCGGTTGACAGATACGGTGTCCTACGTGGCGTTGGGATGGGACTGCGCCGATTGCTGCGCTGCCATCCATTCCACGTGGGCGGCTTCGATCCGGTCCGCTAGAAGGTTTCAATCTCATGGCCGATAACCCACTCCAATCCAACAAGCCTGGAAAGAAAGAGCTTTCCATGGAGCAGCGGCTTTTGCTGGCGTTTGTGCTGATGGGATTGGTGCTGTTCCTCACGCCCTATTTCTACAAAGCGCCGCCGCCGTCCAAGACCGCCGCGCCGGCCAAAAGCCAGACAGCGCCCGTGAGTGCGCCGGCAGTTTCGAAAACCGCGGATGCCGCGCCGGCAGTCCTGGCAGCGCCCGTCCCGGGACAGATCGTCGCGACGTCTGAACAGCAGTTCGTCGTAGATACGGATATCTATCGCGTGACGCTTTCCAATCGCGGTGGGACGGTGCGCAGTTGGATCCTGAAGAAATACCGCGACAAGCAGGGCAAGCCGTTGGAATTGATCAACGAGGCAAGTTATTCCAAAGTGGCGCCGCCGTTTTCCGTCGTTCTGCGGGACGACAAAGCCGCCGACGCGTTGAACTATGGGCTCTACGCGGCTAAGCCGGCGGCCAATGGATTGGGCATCGAGTACGAGTTCTCGGATGGCAAGAACTACGCGAAGAAGACATTCCAGTTTTCAAACTCCGGGGGTGCGCACGCCTTCCTCTCGCAGATCGAAACGGAAGTAACCATAAACGGAATGCCGACCGACCACTTGATCCAGTGGCGGGGCGGCTTTGGCGATGCGACGGTCCTGAATCGTACGGCTGAACAGCACGTAGTCTATTTCGACCCGCACGAAGCCGCCATGCTGGGCTTCGGCCAGGGAAAGCTCACCAACAAGGACGCCAAATCGGTGAAAGACCGTCCGGTGATCACCAGCGGCGATTATTCTTTTGCCGGTTTGGACGACCGCTTCTTCGCCGCTGTGTTTCTCCCCAAAGACAACACGCAAATCAAGGTGGAAGCGATCAAGGACGATGTGCCGCCCGCGCCCGCCGGCAAGGAGGAAATGCGCGTCGGCGTGGAACTGGGCGGCGATTCCGTGAATCGCTTCACCCTGTTTGTGGGGCCGAAAGATATCGACCTGTTGCGCCGCGTGGATCCCAAGCTGCAGCAAATGATCGACTGGGGTTGGTACGGAGTAATTGCCAAGCCGCTCTTCCTGGCCATGCATTGGGTGAACGACAACATTGTTCACAACTACGGCTGGTCCATCGTTCTGATCACCATCGCGATCAACCTGGTGCTGCTGCCGCTGCGGCTGAAGAGCATGAAATCGCAGCGCAAGATGCAGTCCCTGCAGCCCAAACTGGCGGCCATCAACGCGAAATACAAGGGCCTCAGCATGCGCGACCCCAAGAAGGCGGAGCAGAACCAGGAAGTGATGGAGTTCTACAAGAAGGAAGGCGTCAACCCCATGGGCGGCTGCTTGCCTATGCTGGTGCAACTTCCGCTGATTTACGCATTCTACAAAGTTCTGGCGGTCACCATCGAGATGCGCGGCGCGCATTGGATGTGGATTTCAGACCTGTCCCAGCCCGAACAACTGCCCATCCACATTCTGCCGCTCATCATGATTGTCTCGCAGTTCGTTATGCAGAAGATGACTCCCAACCCCGGGATGGATCCTTCGCAGGCGAAAATGATGATGTTCATGCCGCTCATGTTCGGGTTCATGTTCTACAATTTTTCAAGCGGCTTGGTATTATACTGGCTAACCAGTAATTTAGTGGGAATCGCACAACAATGGGCCGTGAATCGGATGATGCCTGCGCCAGCGCCATCTCCGCCTCCGGTAGCCTTGAAGAAGAAGGGCAAGTAACACGTGGATGAGAACCAGGTGGACGAGAAGAAGTACACAGTAGCATCCAACGGATTTCAGATCAGCGGGTTTCTCGACATGGTCATCGGCGACATGGGGTTGGAACTCTCCTTCGAGCTTTTGGAGGGCCAACATCTCCATCCCGATCTGGAAGACCCCGATTTATTGGTGAAATTCTCGGGACCGGATGTCGATCTGCTGCTAGCCAACAAAGCGGAGTTGCTGCTCGCGCTGGAGTTTCTGACGATGGAAGCTCTTCGGATGCCGGGCGAGCATCACTCGCTGCTGTGTTTCGACTCAAACGACTATCGAACGCTGCGAATCGAGGAACTCAGGCTCAGCGCAATGACTGCCGCGGAAAGCGTGAAGAAGACCCGCCGGCCATTCCACTTTAATCCGATGAGCAGCCGCGAGCGGCGCATCATTCACTTGAGCCTGCGGAACGAGACCGACATTCGCAGCGAGAGCACGGGTAGCGGTCCGTTTCGCCAGGTAGTGGTTCTTCCGATCGATATGCCGCTGCCCGAACCGATCCGTCCGCCACGGCCGAGTCCACCCCCGCGCGGCGGACCTCGCGACCGCGATCGCAGATCCGGACCCCCGCGGCGTGGCGGCGGCTTCCGGCGTCCGTAAGAAAGGACCACTCCCTCTGGTCGTGGCTCAGTAAAACGGTCGTGACGCGATAAAATGCTTGTGGCGCGATAAGGATCGTTGGCTGCACTCGGCTTGTAGCCGAGCCGCGACCAAAGGAAGCGCTCTCTGCGAATTCAGGACACTATCGTTGCAATTTCGACGCCTCCCGGAAGGTCCGGCGTGGGTGTGGTGCGTCTCTCGGGATCCGATGCGCGGCGTATCTGTGAAAGCATTCTGCGATTTCGGGCCGGACATGAGTGGACTGCCTGGACCGTTGTCCTAGCCGAATTGATCGACGATTCCGGCGCGGCTGTCGATCAAGTGGTGGTGGCCTATTTTGCGGCGCCGCGATCCTATACGGCCGAAGATCTGGCCGAGATCTCGTGCCACGGATCGCCTGTCGTATTGCGATTCTGCGTGGAACGCGCCTGCGCCGCCGGCGCCAGGCTGGCGGAGCCGGGCGAGTTTACACTGCGCGCGTATCTGAACGGAAGAATCGATCTTCCGCAAGCCGAGGCGGTTCGCGATCTAATTGAAGCCACCACGCTGTACCAGGCGCGGGTGGCCGCACAACAGGTGGAAGGCTCGGTTTCAAAGCGCATCCGGCCGGTCAAGGAACAACTGGTGGAGCTGATCGCGCTGCTCGAAGCAGGCATCGATTTTGCGGAAGACGACATCAGCGTCGCGCCAGAAGAGGAGATTCTGCGGCGACTTAAGCCGATCGAACAGGCCCTTGCGGCGCTGGCCTCGACGTTCGACTACGGCAAGTTGGTGCATTCCGGAATTACTCTCGCGATCGTCGGCCGGCCCAATGTCGGCAAGAGCAGCCTGTTCAACCGGCTTCTGGAGCAGGATCGCGCGATTGTGACCGATATCCCCGGCACTACGCGCGATCTGGTGTCGGAAGTGGCGGCCATCCACGGAATCCCGGTCAAATTCGTCGACACGGCCGGCATTCGCTCCGGTCAGGATCTGGTGGAGACGCTGGGGATCGAGCGCAGCTATCAGGCCATGGCCGAGGCCGACGTGACGTTGGTAGTGCTGGATCTGGCCGCGCCCATTCATCCGGACGACCTGGCGCTGATGGAACGCGCACAGGGGCAAGGGCGCTGGATTCTGGTCGGAAATAAAGCGGACCTGCCGCGCGCGGCTGCGCCGCCGCAGGATTTCATCGCGGTCTCCGCGCTCACCGGGGAAGGAATCGAGCGCCTGCGCGAACAGATTGCTCCCATGGCCTCCAGCGAGCAGGACTCCGGGTTTATCACCGGCATCCGGCATGAGCAACTGCTGCGCGAGAGCGTGGAGGCCCTGAAGCAGGCTCACAAGGCGGCCGAGTTCGGAATCCCGCACGAAATGGTGTTGCTGGATCTTTACGCCGCACTACGGCCCCTGGACGCCATTACTGGAGCCACCACCGCAGATGATATCCTGAACCGGATCTTTTCGACGTTTTGCATCGGCAAATAGCCATCCAGTAATGTTTACAATGGGACTAGCTTTGGTTCGACTGCTCGCACTCACCGCCCTGCTCGCCGCGCTGGTCTCGCCCGCGCCGTTGCAAGCCCAGCAGCAGCCTCAAGAGAACCAACTGGATGGCAGCCAGACGTTGTTCACGGTGCTGGCGGCGATCAATGCCGCCGGATACGACGCCAACCTCGATTCGAACGCCAACTCGCCCCTGCGCAAACAGGTTCGCGATGCCATCGCCCAGAAACATCTCGAATCGCTCGGGCCGCTCAAAAAGTTTTTAGACGATCACCACCAGGAAGACCCGGAGGCGGAACTAAGCCAGTACATCTCCTTCGCCCTTTCACTTCAGGGTCCTCCCGACTTTCAATTCTGGATGCCATCGCAGGAGATTCCGCCGGACGTCCGTAAGCTGGATGGGTTGAACGAATTGATCGCCAATTTTTACCGGGAAGCCGGCATCCAAGATCTTTGGAAACAGTCGCAGCCCGCGCTGGACGGCGTGATCGAGGCCTATCACGGCGGCGTTACACGAGCGTTGCTGGAAGCCAATGCTTACTTGCGCAATCCAACCAGCGGCCTGCGCGGAAGCCGCTTCCAGGTTTATGTGGATTTGCTGGGGCCGCCCAATCAGATTCAGACCCGCAGCTACAAAAACAACTACTTCGTGGTGGTGACGCCTTCGCCGGAGCCGCAGATCGACCAGGTGCGGCATGCCTATTTGCATTACCTGCTGGATCCGCTATCGCTGCGATATTTCGAGCAATGGGGCCGCGATAAAGGGCTGGCCGATTTTGCGCAGGCCGCGCCCGCGCTGGATGAAGCATATAAGAACGACTTCATGCTGCTAGCCACCGAGTGCGTGATCAAAGCGGTGGAAAGCCGGCTGGCGCGCGGCGCTCAGAGGCAGGAATTAGTAAATCAGGCCTTGAGCCAGGGTTTCGTGATCACTCCGGCGCTGGCCGACGGCTTGGCCGTTTATGAGAAGCAGCCCGAGTCGTTACGGAACTATTTCCCCGACCTGCTGGGTCTGATCGACTTAGAGCGCGAGGACCGGCGCCTGCAAAAGGTGGAGTTCGCAAAAGAAGCCACGGTTCACAAAGCCAAGTCCGCTCCGCAGCCGCCCGCGCCGGCGCTGAGCGCATCCGCGAAGAGTCTGGCGGAAGCCGAGGATCTGTACGCAAGCCGCAATCTGGGAGCAGCCCGGGCGAGCTACCAGAGAGTTCTCCAGGAACCGTCCGAGAATCCGGTGCATGCCAGGGCATATTATGGTTTGGCGCGTATTGCGGCGCTGGATCACGATCCGGAGCTGGCCGAGAAGCTGTTCGAAAAGACGTTGGACATGTCCCCGGACGATGAAACCAAGTCGTGGGCCTATTTGTATCTGGGCCGATTATCCGACGCGGCTGGCCAACGCGAGCAAGCCGAGAAGCAGTATCGCGCTGCGCTGGCGGTTCGAGGAGCACCCGAGCAGGTGAAAGTCGCCGCCGAGAAAGGACTCGCGCAGCCGTTTCAAAGGTAAATGGCGTGCGGCGTTCCAACCGGCGTCGCGGAGAAATTCAAAAACTAGGAGCAATGATGAAACGAGCATTCCGAAATATTGCGGCGCTGACTTGGACCGCGCTGGCTCTCGGCTTTTCGCTGTGGGCGCAGAAGCCCAAATCGCCGAAAGAAACCCAAGCCATTCTGGCGGTCCAGGTGGCGAAGACGCCGGACGAGCGAATCGCGGCCATCGAGAACGTGTTGACGAACTTTGCAGACACCGAGTTCAAAGTGCCGCTGCTCCAAATGGCGGTGCAGTCGGAACAGCAAAAGAACGACTACGCGCAAACCGTTTTCTATTCGGAACGGCTGCTGAAGGCCGACCCCAAGAATGCTTTTGCGTTGGTCACGCTGGCGTCGGAAACGGCGCGGCACACGCGCGAAAACGATCTTGATAAGGACGAACAGCTCGCCAAGGTGGACAAATGGGCCAAGGACGCTATCGAGGCGGCCAAGGTGATGCCCAAACTTCGCGCCGACGTTCCGGACGCCGATTGGGAGGGGTTCAAGAAGGATATGGAAGCCCAAGCCTACGAGGCTTTGGGTATGGCCGATGTAGTGCGGAAGAACTTCGACGGCGCTGCCACGAACTATAAGGAGGCGCTAGCGATCGGATCCACACCGAATCCGGCCACGCTGGTCCGCTTGGCGCAGGTCTACATGGCTACCGGCAAACTGGATAATGCCGTATTCACTTTGGACAAGGCTATCAACAGTCCAAACGTTCCGGCGACAGTGAAGACCATTGCCGAGAACCTGAAGAACGACATCGTGAAGCGCAGACCCGCGGCTCCCGCCGCCGCGCCCGGAAGTTCGGCTACGCCGTCGAATCCCGCCACTCCCGCACCGCCGGCCGGGAATCAGCAGCAGTAGCCGGGGCGGTGAGGCATTGAACGCGGGCGAGGCTGTGGACTTGGAGCCGGAAACACTGGAAGCGGCACTCGGCTATCAGTTCGTGAACCGGGAATTACTCGCTCGCGCGTTTACCCATCGCTCTAGCGTTCACGAGAAGACTTCCAGCGCCACCGCCGCCGATAATGAGCAACTGGAGTTTCTGGGTGACGCGATCCTCGGATTTGTGGTGAGCGACGCTTTGGTGGCGTCGCATCCCGACTACCTGGAGGGCCGGCTCTCCAAGCTCAAAGCTCAGTTAGTGAGCGCGTCGCACCTGCACGCGGTGGCCGCCCGGTTGCGGTTAGGCGACTATCTGCTACTGGGGCGGGGGGAGGAAATGAGCGGCGGCCGCGAAAAGAAGGCTCTGCTGGCTAATGCGGTGGAGGCACTGATCGCCGCTCTCTATTTGGACGGCGGGATGGAGCCGGCGCGCTGCTTTATCGTGCAACATGTCATCGGCGAGACCGAACTGTCCACCGAACTGGAGCTCGCCACGGATTTTAAGAGCGCCCTTCAGGAGCTGGCACAATCCATGAGCTTGCCGCAGCCGCGCTACGCCATCGTGGAGGAGCGGGGGCCCGAACACGCCAAGACCTTTCTGGTGGAAGTGCGCGTCGGGCGCGATTGGGTGAGCCGTGCTGAAGGGCTATCGAAAAAGAGCGCCGGGCAGAAAGCGGCGCAGGAGATATTGCGGAAGATAGCGGAATTAGCGAACTAGCTAGTGAAAAGTCTTGCAGAGCCGGGCGAGGGGTCCGCACGGGCGAGGGCGTCCGCCCTACCACGGGACATTAGCTGAGAAGTTGCAGGATCTCGGTGAGTTCCTTGCGGATCGCCTCGATCGCTGGACCAGGATCGCCGAACAGCGCCGGTTGCGTACGCAAGGGCGTCGCCGCGTCGGCCAATCTGGCGCCTGCTTCGCGCGAACGGTGGTCCAGATACTTCCGCGCGCCTTCGATAGTGTAGCGATTATCGTACAGCAGGCGCTTGATTTCCAATACCAACTCCACGTCTTTGCGCCGGTACAAACGGTGACCCTTGCCGGATTTTTTTGGACCGAGCGAAGAGAATTCGGTCTCCCAGAAGCGCAGCACGTAGGGCTTGATTCCCGCCAGGCGGCTGACTTCGCCAATGCGGAAATATAGTTTATCGGGAATTTCAGGACGAAGTTCGCCGACCGCCGCCTCTGGCATGCTTCCGCCATTCTAGCAAACCCTGGTTTGCCGGATTGAGCAATCCTCGACATTTTCTTAAACTAAAGACTACGAAACATCCCACCAGTAAGAGAGCGCCGAAATTCAAGCCGGTGAACATCGCCGCAAAGATCGCTTCCGGAGACGATCCGCAGCGTCCAGCCGCCAGCCACGTGGTTGCCGGAGTCCATCCGGTTCGCGAGGCCTTGCGCGCCGGCCGCGCATTCGACCGCGTGTTGATCGCGCGAGGCGCCGGTGGTCCCAGGTTGCAGGAAATCATCGACCTGGCGCGGGAACGCAAGATCACGCTGCGCTTTGAACCGCGCGAGGCATTGGATCGTGCATCCAACGGCGCGACGCATCAAGGCGTGGTGGCCTTTGGCGCGGCCCACCGTTACGCCGAGTTGGATCAGGTGCTTCCGCCCGCAGGTGCTGATGGAGGGGACCGGTTGCTGATTGTCCTGGATGGCGTGGAAGACCCGCACAATCTCGGCGCCATTATTCGCAGCGCGCACGCGGCCGGTGCGAGCGCTGTGATCGTGCCGGACCGCCGAGCCGCCGGGCTGACGGAAACCGTCGCCAAGGCAGCCGCGGGAGCGCTGGAACACCTGCCGGTGGTGCGCGTGGGGAATGTGAACCAGACGCTCGAGGATTTGAAGAAACGCGGCTTCTGGATCTACGGATTGGACGAGCGCGGTGGTCAGCTTTACACCGAAATTGAGTATGTGCAGCCGACGGTTTTCGTGATGGGCGGCGAGGGGCACGGTTTGCATGAGTTGGTGAAAAAGCATTGCGACGCGCTGGTTCGCATTCCCATGGCTGGGGCAATCGCGTCGCTGAACGTATCGGTAGCGGCGGGTGTGGTGCTGTTTGAGTGGCGCCGGCGGCAGCCCAAATGACTCGGTTTAGCTATTCGCTCCGGGTTAAATCGCCTGTTACAATACTCTTATAAGCTCCTGCCGTAGCTCTCATAGCATAAGAATGTCAGTAACTTCCGGTCCCGATCAATGTACGCTCGGCTTTGGCCTCCAGTTTGAGGATCTCTACGCGCGCGAAGGGCTGGTGCGCCTGGATGCCGCCTTTCTGGATCAGCTTTTAACGTCCGATCCCGGTCTGCACGGGCACCTTCTCGACGCCCGCGTGAATTCCGGAACGATTACAGTCAAGGAGCAATCGGAGCTGGTGATCGCACTGGCGCCGCATGTCGAGGATTTTCTGGGCGACTTGTTCGGAATTAGCAAGGAAGTTGAGGCGCTGCAGTCGCGGCACAACGCACTCGGGCCGTTCTTCGCATTCAAGCGCAAGTTCATTCAAAAGCGGGCGATTAGCGGCGTGTCCAGGGAGCAGGCGGAAGCCATCGATGGTGCAGGCCTGGGGCGCGAACTGGAAGAGATTTTCGGCGAACCGCTCACCGAGGGAAGCTTTTTTACGCACGTGTCGGCGTGGCTGGAGAACGAAGCCGAGCTGCTGGAGCGGATCCAAACCGCCGCGCGCTATGCTGCTTGGGCCGCCTTGTCCGAAGCTGGACGAAAAAAGCACCACGGCGACGTTCTGTTCAAGGTGGCGCATAAACTGGATCCGCTGCATTTCGTCCCGGTAGAGACTTTGGTCGAGAACGGGATCGGCAAGCTTCGTTTGCCCGAAGAAAGCTGGCGCGGCCGCGAAGGGTTCGGTTTGACCGATCCGGGCATGGGGCTGGCCGGTGCGATCGACCAGGCCCATTACTGCATTAAGTGCCACAATCAGGGCAAAGATAGCTGCTCCACGGGCCTGAAGGAAAAAACCGGCGACTTCAAGAAGACCGTGTTCGGCGTCACTTTGGCCGGCTGCCCGCTGGATGAAAAGATCTCCGAGATGAACACGGTGAAGCAGCAGGGCTACACCTTGGGCGCGCTCGCCATCGTCACCATCGATAATCCGATGGCGGCCGGGACCGGACATCGCATCTGCAACGACTGCATGAAGGCCTGCATTTTCCAGAAGCAGGATCCGGTCGATATTCCGCAGGTGGAAACCCGTTCGCTGAAGGACGTTCTGGAACTGCCGTGGGGCTTCGAAATCTATAGCCTGCTGACGCGCTGGAATCCGTTGAACTTCGCGCGCCCGCTGCCGCTCGCGCCCAGCGGCTATAAAGTGCTGGTGGTGGGGCTTGGCCCCGCCGGATTTACTCTGTCGCATTATCTGATGAACGATGGCCACACGGTGGTGGGCATTGACGGGCTGAAGATTGAGCCGCTGCCGGAAGAGATCTCTGGAGTGGACGCGCTGGGCGAGCGCTCGCCATTCCGGCCCATCCGCGATATTCGCGAGGTCTACGAATCGCTGGACGACCGTGTGATGGCTGGGTTCGGCGGCGTGGCCGAGTATGGGATCACAGTCCGGTGGGACAAGAATTTCCTGAAGATTATCCGCCTGCTGCTGGAACGCAGGCAGCAGTTCGCGATGTTCGGCGGGGTGCGTTTCGGCGGCGCCTTGACCATCGAGAGCGCGTTCGAGATGGGCTTCGATCATGTGGCGCTGTGCGCGGGCGCCGGCCGGCCGACTGTGATTCCGATGAAGAACGGCTTGGCGCGCGGTGTGCGGCAGGCGTCCGATTTCCTGATGGCGCTGCAGCTCACGGGCGCGGCCAAGGCCGATTCGGTGGCGAATCTGCAGATCCGCATGCCGCTGGTGGTGATCGGCGGCGGCCTTACGGCCGTGGACACGGCCACCGAGTCGCTGGCCTACTACGTGGTGCAAGTGGAGAAATTCATGAAGCGCTACGAAACGTTAGTGGCGGAGAAGGGCGAAGTGGAAGTTCGCGCGGGATGGAGCGTGGAGGAAGGCCAAACCGCCGATGAATTCCTATCGCATGCGCGCGCTATTCGGGCCGAGCGAGCGGCCGCGGCGAAGACGGCCCGCAAGCCGAATCTGATTCGTCTGCTGAACTCCTGGGGCGGCGTGACCATCGCCTATCGCCGGCGCATGATCGATTCGCCCAGCTACACACTGAATCACGAAGAGGTTTGGAAGGCGCTGGAAGAAGGCATCCGATTCGCCGAATGCCTGACGCCCGAATCGGTGGAAGTGGATAGCTTCGGTCACGCAGCCGCGCTGCACGTCATGCGGCACACGTTCGACACGGCGACAGGAAAAATGAGCGCGGCGGGCGAGCCGGTGCGGCTGCCGGCCAAATCGATTCTAGTTGCCGCCGGGACGCAGCCCAATACCGTGCTCGGCCGCGAAGATCCCGAGCACGTGTTCCTGGATGGCAAATGGTTCCAGGCCGTGGATGAGGACGGGCAGCCCGTGAAACCCGAGCGCGTGGCCAAGCCGAAAGCGTCGCGCGTGCTGTCGTCTCTACGCCCGGACGGCCGGGGCGTGAGCTTCTTCGGCGATCTGCATCCTTCTTACGCGGGCAACGTGGTGAAGGCCATGGCGAGCGCCAAGCAAGGCTTTCCGGTGGTGACGCGGGTGCTCTTGCGCCGGCCGCCCGAAGCGCCGGAGCCGGTTGCGCTGGTGGCGCGCTTGAATGCAGAGTTGCGCGCGGTGGTGAAGGACGTGATTCGCCTGACTCCCAACATTGTGGAAGTGGTGGTGCAGGCGCCCATGGCCGCGCGTGCGTTCGAGCCTGGCATGTTCTACCGGCTGCAAAACTACGAAACGCTGGCGACGCGCGTGAACGGAACGGCGCTGGCGATGGAGGGGCTTGCTCTCACTGGAGCATCGGTGGATCGCGGCCAAGGCTTGCTCTCAACGATTGTTCTCGAAGTGGGCGGGTCGTCGGATCTGTGCGCATTGCTCCAACCCGGCGAACCGGTGATTCTGATGGGGCCCACTGGAACGCCTACCGAAACGCCCTCGCGCGAGACCGTATTGCTGGTGGGCGGCGGACTGGGCAATGCCGTTTTGTTCTCCATCGGCCAGCAGCTTCGCGCCAGTGGATCGCACACCATTTACTTCGCCGGCTACAAGAAAATGATCGACCGCTACAAGGTGGAGGAGATCGAAAAGGCCGCCGACGTAGTGGTTTGGTGTTGCGACGAAGCGCCCGGATTCACGCCCGATCGCGTGCAGGACAAGGCGTTCGTCGGAAACATTGTGGACGCCATGGCCGCCTACGCCAGAGGCGATCTGGCGGAGCGGGGCGTTCCGATGCCCGATGTTCCGATGAGTGACGAGCCGGAAATTCCGCTGAGCGCCGTGGACCGGCTGGTGGTGATTGGGTCGGATGCGATGATGCACGCAGTGCAACGCGCGCGCTACGCCGTTCTGGCGCCCTATCTGAAGCCCGGCCATAAGGCCATCGCGAGTATCAACTCTCCCATGCAGTGCATGATGAAGGAGATCTGCGCGCAGTGCCTGCAGCAGCACAAGGATCCCATTACGGGCGAAGAGACCGTGGTCTTTTCGTGCTTCAATCAGGACCAGCAGATGGATCATGTCGATTTCGCCAGCCTGCGCACGCGGCTCTCGCAGAATGGCGTGCAGGAGAAGCTAACCAAGCAGTGGATTGATCGCTGTTTGCGGCAGATTGGCGCGCGGGAAGAGTTAGCCATCCACTGATGGCTCTCCCCGGAAGTGCGATTATAATTAGACCGCATGGAGGAACCGTCCTATCCAACGTTGGACCTCAGCCGGCGCATTGGAGTGCAATGGCCCAATATTGAGGCGGCACGTACGTTTTCTCGTGAAACACTCGACATCCTGAAGTGCGCTCTCGCGGATTCCGACTCCGACGACACGAGTGTTGTGGTTTTGGGTTCATTAGGCCGCGAAGAATTTACGTCTGGCAGTGACATTGACTGGAACCTGTTAGTGGATGGAATCGCCGATCCGAATCATCATGCGCTGTTTCTCGACGCGCAGAAGAAGATTAAGGAAGTGGCAACTAAGAGCGTCGGGCGGGAAGGTACGTTCGACGCGTTTGTGTCGAGTCACGACCTGATCCACAGGATCGGTGGCGAGGACGATACGAACAGGAACCTCACTCGCAGATTGCTCCTTCTGTTGGAATCCACTCCTATTGGCCGGTCGATTGCCCACGAACGTGTAGTCAAGAACATACTGAAGAGGTATCTTCTTGAAGACCTAAGTTTCTGGCGGGGCACAACAGTACACAGCCATCACATTCCACACTTCTTGCTAAACGACAAAGCTCGATTCTGGCGCACTATGACCGTCGATTTTGCTTACAAGCTCCGTATGCGATCGGGTCAGGGCTGGGCCATCAGAAATATTAAGCTGCGAATGTCACGCAAGCTCCTTTACATCTCAGGACTTGTTGCATGCTTTCGCTGTCATCTCATTTTCCCTGAGGAAGGCCGTGAGTCCGTTTTTGGTGACGAAGACTTACGGCTCGAAGTCGTTAACGTTGTCGATGCAATCTTCTCCGATAAGCCTCTCGATATTATCGCGACGTTCGGAATCGAGCACGCGCATTTGTACGGCACGTTCTCACAGCTTTTCGGCGCCTATGACGAGTTCCTTGGCATTTTGAGGGACGAGGAGCGCCGCAAACACTTGGAGACCCTTGCGGAGGGCTCCGGCGATCACGATCCTCTTTATCGAGAGGCACGAGCAATGAGTCACCGTTTCAGGGATGCGATTCTTGAGATGCTCTTCGATGACCAATCCGAACTCGGTTTGCTAACGCGCCTCTATGGAGTTGTCTGATGCAGCCACTTGGCTTCTCGACCGGAGCACTCGCTCTCTCAGATTTTAGGCGAGCTCTGCGCATGCTCCAGGACCAGCCCGTTAGCGTGGTCGAACTTTCGGCTATCCGTGAGCATGAGCTTATTCCATTGTTGAGGTCTCTGGATGATCTTGACCTGTCCCAATTTAAGTACGTCTCGATTCACGCCCCAAGCTCCTTCTCGCAGGCAAATGAACTCTCGATCTTTCGCGAGCTCTATGAGAGCCGGGATCGCGGTTGGCCCGTCATCGTTCACCCGGATACCCTGCACGACTTCTCTCTTTGGAGGGAACTAGGAGATCTCCTCTGCATTGAGAACATGGACAAGCGTAAGCCCGGTGGCCGCACGATTCGAGAACTTGAGCTTCTGTTCGACGAATTCCCCGATGCCTCCTTCTGTTTCGACATCGGTCACGCCCGTCAAGTTGATACATCCATGACCGAGGCTTATCTAATGCTTAAACGTTTCTCCTCCCGTCTGCGTCAACTGCATATCAGCGAGGTGAATACGCTTAATAAACACGATCGGCTCTCCTTCGTTAGTATCCTGGATTTCCAAGAAGTAGCTCACCTGATTCCATCTTCCACGCCGGTGATCATCGAGTCCGTCGTCGCCGAAGATCAGATCGGCGCCGAGATTTGCCGCGTTCAGCGCGCACTGCATGCACCCATGGAACAGGTGGAGGCGAGCTAATGCTCAACGCGCGAGGTTGGCTCTTCATCGCCCTCGGCGCGTTCACGGTCTTCTTGATCTGGGTCTGGCTGCGCAGCAAGAATCGCGCGCCAGGCGTGCCGTCTATCTTCGAACTTTTCCTTGGGATGGCGACAAATTTTTTCGATACGCTGGGCATCGGTTCGTTCGCGCCTACCGCCAGCGTCTTCAAATTCCGTCACATGGTGCCGGACGAAAAGATCCCGGGAACATTGAACGTCGGCCATGCTTTGCCCACGCTGCTGGAAGCGTTTCTGTTCATCGCCATTGTGAAAGTAGACATCTTGACGCTGGTGCTGTTGATGGCGGCGTCGGTGGCGGGGGCTTGGTTTGGGGCTGGAATCGTGGCTAGCTGGCCGCGCCGTTGGGTGCAAATCGGAATGGGGATCGCACTGCTCGCCGCCGCGTGCTTCTTCCTGATGTCGAACCTCAATCTGTTTCCGGTGGGCGGCACTGCACTCATTCTTGAACATTGGCGTTTGTGGGCCGGTGTGGTCGGAAGCGTGATTCTGGGCGCGCTCATGACGCTGGGCATCGGCCTCTACGCACCCTGCATGATCCTGGTGAGCCTGCTGGGAATGGATCCCAAGGCCGCCTTTCCTATCATGATGGGCTCCTGCGCGTTCCTGATGCCGGTGGCCAGCGCGCGATTTATCCGGGCGGGACGCTACAGCCCGCGAGTGGCGCTAGGCATCGCGTTGGGCGGATTGCCGGGTGTCCTGATCGCCGCGCTCATCGTGAAATCGCTCCCGTTGACGGCGATGCGTTGGCTGGTGGTGGTGGCCGTGATCTACGCGGCATTCACCATGCTGCGCTCGGCCATGCGTACCGCCGTTCCGGCCGAAGCCAAGCTATACTGAATACAGAAAGTCCTTGGGCCTCTATCTATGACCAGGCGTATTAAATTTTTTGTTGCTTCCACCTCCACTTGCCTCGTTTTTGTGCTCTTGTTCGGCGCCATGCGCGGCAAGAGCGCTTCCCCCGAAGATACTTACCGGCACCTTGCGGTTTACACTGAAGTGCTCTCGCGAATCAAGAGCGATTACGTGGAAGAGCCCGACATGAAGAGCGTCACGCTGGGCGCGTTGAATGGGCTGCTCGAATCCATCGATCCGTATGCCAGCTATTTGAATGCCGACCAGTACAAGCAGTGGCTCAAGAGCAAAGACCAGCATAAGGCCGATGTGGGTCTGATCCTTTCGAAGAAATTCGGCTATGTGGGGATCGTCGACGCGATTCCTGGATCGCCCGCCGCCAAGGCCGGGCTGACCACCACGGATGTTCTCGAAACCATTAATGGGGTAGCTACGCGCGACATGCCGCTGGCGTTCGCTCAGCTATTGCTGGAAGGCGATCCGGGCAGCACAGTCGAACTGGGCGTGCTCCGCTTCCGCAAGCCGGAGCCGACGAAACTTACGCTGACCCGCGCCATGATCGAATATCCGGCGGTGACCGCGAAGATGCTGCCCGATCAGGTGGGGTTGATCCAAGCCGCGAGCCTGGAAGGCAACCGGGTGAAAGACATCGCCGCGAAAGTGGACGATCTGCAGAAGCAGGGCGCCAAGGAATTGATTCTCGATCTGCGGCATTCCGCCACCGGCAGTCCCGAAGCAGGTGAACAACTGGCGAACCTGTTTCTGGACAAGGGCCTCATCACTTATAGCGAGGGCCAGAAAGTGGAACGCCACGACATCACGGCGGACCCGGCCAACGATCGCAGTCACCTGCCTTTGGCGGTGATCGTGGACCGCGGCACCGCCGATGGAGCTGAGATCGCGGCCGCGGCTTTGATGGACGACAAGCGCGCCGAAGTGATCGGCGAGCGCACCTATGGGGACGCTTCCATCCGCAAACCCATCACGATGGATGACGGATCGGCGGTGATTCTGTCCGTGGCGAAGTATTATTCGCCCTCCGGCAAAGCGATTCAGGATGCCGGCGTCACGCCTTCGGTGCCGGTGCAAGAGACCGAACCCGTGGTCGTCGACGATGATGGCACACCACAAACCGTGGAGCCTCCGCAGCAGCCCGCGGGCGAAGATCTGCTGCTCAAGAAGGCCATTGACGTAGTGACGAACGGCAACCACGAGGTGGTTTCCAACGGCCCGGTTACGGGCGATTCCAAACCGGGACCGGCGCTCACTCCCCTCAACGTGCCGCGTCCGCAGCAAGCGCCGCCGCAATAGAGTTCGAACGTTGCCAATTTACGAATACAAATGCGAAGGCTGCGGCGAAACCTTCGAAGTGATCCAGAAGTTTGCCGATGAGCCGCTAACGGTTCACGAAAAATGCGGGGGACACGTGCATAAGCTGATGTCCGCGCCATCTTTTCAGTTCAAAGGCTCTGGCTGGTACGTGACGGACTACGCCAAAGGCAGCGGTAACGTGCCGGCGAAGGGCGAGTCCCATAAGAGCGAGTCGGAGAAGTCTCAATCGGAGAGCAAGTCGGACGGAGGCAGCAAGACGGACTCTTCCAGCAAAAGCTCCGGCGAAACGGCTACCAAGACCGAGACCAAAAGCGAATCGAAGCCGGCGGCGGGCAGCGGCAACTCCAAGAACGATTAACGCTTCCTTCGGTCGCGGCTCAGTCCGCACCACGATTTTTCCGCGCCACGACTTTCCGAGCCACGACCACAGGGAGTGGTTTTAGCTTTTGTGCACCGGGTCGATCCAGCGGGAATCCGAAGGCGGCTCCGGGCTCTCGATATCCAGATTCACCACAACCGAATCTTGCCCGCTGCGAACCACCACGGCTTCCACCGGATTGTCGGGGTCGGCATTAATCTCCTGATGAGGCATATAGGGCGGAACGAACACGAAGTCGCCCGGACCTGCTTCATCGACGAACTCCATATGCTCGCCCCAACGAAATCGGGCGCGCCCCTTGATAATGTAGAGGACCGTCTCCAGATCGCCATGATGATGCACGCCGGTTTTGGCGTCGGGATGGATGGCCACCGTTCCAGCCCAGATCTTGGTGGCGCCGGTGCGGGCATAGTCGATGGCGGCGGCGCGCGTCAGACCCGACGTCTGCGGCGTGTTGGTGTCCAGTTCGTGCGCACGGATGATTTTGACGCCAGTCATGATGACAAGGCCGGCGCGAGCTTGGCTTCCGCCGCGGCTGCTCTCCGTTTGTGCAGCAGATCGGCGATCGCGCGCGATTCTTCGGCCAGCTCGCGGAACTGATCCGGGAAAAGCGATTGGGCGCCGTCTGAAAGCGCGCGGTCGGGATTGGGATGCACTTCGACAATCAGCCCGGAAGCGCCCGCGGCCACCGCGGCCAGCGCCATGGGATGAACCTTGTCGCGTTTGCCGGTGCCGTGGCTGGGGTCGACGATGATCGGCAAATGGCTCAGGCGCTGCACCGCCGGAACTACGCTCAGATCCAGCGTGTTGCGGGTGTGATCGGCAAAAGTCCGGACGCCGCGCTCGCACAGGATCACCTGATAATTGCCTTCCGACAGAATGTATTCGGCGGCCATCAGGAATTCTTCGAGCGTCGATGACATACCGCGCTTCAGCAACACCGGTTTGCGCGCCCGGCCCGCGCGGCGGAGCAGTGAAAAATTCTGCATGTTGCGCGCGCCGATCTGGAGGCAGTCGGCGTACTTTTCCACTAAGTCGAAGGTTTCCACGTCGATGGCTTCGGTGACGATGCCGAGCCCGGTCTCTGCGCGCGCGTCGGCTAAGTATCGAAGACCTTCTTCGCCCAGGCCTTGAAACGCATAGGGCGAGGTCCGCGGCTTGTACGCTCCACCGCGCAGGAGTTGAGCGCCCGCGGCTTTCACTGCGCGAGCCGCTTCCAGAATCTGCTCCCTGCTCTCCACCGAACACGGGCCCGCGCACATGGCTAACTCGGAGCCACCCACCAGCACGCCAGCCACATCGACCACCGTGTTGTCGGGCTTCACTTCACGGCTCACCAGCTTGTAGGGTTTTGAAACCGGAATCGCTTCGGCTACGCCCGCGAGGCTTTCGAATTCCTCGGCCGGCACCGGGCCATGGTTGCCGGTGACGCCGACGGCGGTTCGCTCGGCGCCTGGCATGACGTGGGCGCGGAAGCCGAGACTCTGAATCCTGGCGCAAACCTGAGCGATGTCCTGCTCGGTAGCCTGCGCGCGCATGACAATGAGCACGCCACCAGTGTATCGCGAGACTGAAATCGCACGAGAGTTGGCGGGCGTCGACACAATTGTCGGCGCTCGATAAGACCGCTTCCTCCGGTCGCGGCTCGGAATCCGCTCACAGCCACTTACGGAGCCGCGACCAGAGGGAGCGTCAGAAAGTGAAGCGGAGCTGCAGCTCCAGCCGGCGATTATCGCCGTTCTCGGAAAAGCCTTCGCCGTTCAGCGTCCCCGCGGTTTGATTGGCCTGTCCAAACAAAGGCGATGTGATGTCGCCGACGATGGGCCCTGGGTTGGTGTGGTTCAACACGTTCCGCGCGGCCATGGAGACACTGAAGTTGTAGCGCTGGCTGGTGGATGGCGCCGCGATGATGGATCCCAAGCCCCGGCCGGTGGCCAAGTTTGGATTCGCTGCTCCGCTGGCTTGAGATTGTCCGCCGTTCGGCCTCTTCTGAGATCCGTCGCGCTCGCCGCCGAAGCCGAAGGTTTTGGAGATGCGCAGGTTTACCGAGACCTGTCCGGGTCCCCGGCCATAGTTTCTGGGCACCAGCGTCTCACCCGGGGTGGGATTGGGGTTGAGGTAAAGCCCATTGTACTGATAAGGTGTGGGCGTTGGTGAGATGCCCGGGCGGGCGTTAAACAGCGTGGTGCCGTACAGATCGCTGCCCGTGGTGATGTCGAACGGGACACCGGACTGGATCACGACGAACGGGTTCAGCCGGATGTTCCAGCGGCTATTGATCGACCCGCCGATGGTTGCGCGATTCCGCACATCGGTGGCGGCTGGACCGTATTGGCCCGTGAAATTGTAAGGGTTGGGAGGCGACGTGCCGAGCCCGTCCGTATTGCTCATGGCGCGATTGAGTACGTAGAATCCGAACAGCGAGAAGGCCGGATTTACGCGGGCATTCACGTTCACCACCAACTGATTCTGGTTGTATAAACCAGAGGATTGCATCAGGAACAGCGGGTTGGGTTCGCCCAGAGGAAATACGCCGCTACCGGCGACGCCTGGCGTATACGTTCCCGGCAGCGGCGCATTGATGTCGTTCGTCAGCAGTTGATGCAGACCGTGGGAGTTGGTGTAAGTTACCGCGAGGGTTGAGTTCCAGGGGAGTTGGCGCTCCAGCGTCGCCGACGATTGCATGATGTAGGGCGCGCGCAAATTGGAGCTGATCTCGTCAATCGCTTGCGGCGCCGCTTGCAATCCATTGAGTGTTGGTATGGACGGGAAAAAGTTCGGAGCCGTGATGACATACTGCTGTTGCAGCGATCCATTGTAGCGGCGCGCAGTGATGATATTCGCCAGCGCAAAGCGATCGTAGAAAATTCCGAAGCCGGCGCGCAGTACAGTCTTCGGGCGCGGGTTCTTCGCGCTTCCGCCAGGCGCCCAGGCAACGGCTAGCCGGGGCGCGAAGTCGCGCCAGTCGTGAATATTGGTCTGCGTCTCATAACGCAGTCCAAGGCTGAGAGTTATGTTAGGACGAACGCGCCAGTCGTCGCCAACGAACGCTCCCAGGTCCGCTTGATGAACCGCCAGTCCGGGTTGTCCGGCATTGATGGTAAATTGCGCGGGCCCCGCGCCTGGCGCGCCGAGGAGAGTCTGACGATAACTTTCAATCGAGTTGAAAATGAACGTTCCGTTGAAATCGTTGGGCGAGACGTTGTCTTCCAGGTATCCTCGCAGGCGCACCCCGTACTTCCAGATGTGCGCGCCTTTCACCGTGGTGGTGTAGTTCTGCAGTTCGAAAGTATTTTGGGTGTCGTACGACTGGCCGAATTGCGAGCCGCCATTATTGAACGCTCCCAGAACTTCAATTTCAGGGGCGTCGCTCTTCGCCAGGCGGTGAGTGGCGCTGCGAAAGTATTGGAAGCGAGTCTCATTGATGCTGCTGCCCAGAACGGCGGTTTCGGTGACCTGAGCCGTCTGATTCAAGTACCCGTAGTCGTAACCGCGCGACGGCAGGTCGAAGGTGCCGATTCCCGCGCCGTTGATATCCGATTGCGTGATCGAGTAGCGGACGATCAGCGTGTTGTTGTCGTTCAATCGATAGTCGACGCGCGGGCTGGCGCGAGTGAGAACCTGCGGGACCGTGTAGATGCTGAAGTAAGGTTGAATACCAAGTGTCTGCGGATTCAGCGCGATGGCGTTGACGATGGCGCCGTTGTCCACCGTGTTGCGCTGACCGTCGAAGGTGAACGACGCGCGTTGGCCGAGGGGTCCGCCAACGTTGCCCTCGATTTCGTTGAGCAAGAGCGGCGCTTTTTGCGCCGAGTAGGGATTGCGCGAATTCCAGAAATCGTTCGCGTAGTTGTAGTCCAATGTGCCGCGGTAACGATCGGCGCCCGGCTTGGTGAAAATTTCGATGCGGCCATAACCGAGCCGGTCGTATTCGGGAGCAAACGGGTTCTGGTTAATGCGAATCTCGCGGATCGAATCTTTGGGCGGAATTTCTCCGCCGCTGAATCCGTCGACAAAAATCGTGCCGCCACCGGGACCTGCGGATGGACCGGCCAAGGCCTGCAGATCCGAAGCCAGATCGTCTGGATCGTCGGAAAGGGCCTGCAAATCGTCGCCGCGCAAGACTAGCGCCCCCGCGTTATTCGAAGGGTCGGTGCTTACCACCGGAGACGTGTCTCCTTGAACAACCACGTGCTGCGTGGTGGTGACCACGTCCAACTGGAGATTCAGCGTTTGAGTTCCCGGACCGAGCCTTACAGGGGTAGCGCGCGCAGTGACCAGATCGGGCGCGGAGCCTGCCAAGGTATAGTCACCCGGCGGAAGCCCGGTGAAAGAATAAGCCGCGTTGCCGTCGGCCGCCGTGGATCGGACTTGATTGCCTAGGCCGGTTAGAGTGATTTTCGCGCCCGGGACTAGCTCTCCCGCCTGGTCGGTCACTTGCCCTCGCAATGTTGCGGTCTGCGCCAGTGCGTTCGAGGCGAAGGCCAAAAAAATCGGGATCAGACATTTCACGCGATGGCTCGTGCTTCAGCCTAGTGGAGACTGCTGAAGATTGTCTGAAGAGCGTTTACGCTAACAAGCCACGAAATTTGGGATTTTCGTATCCGGGGAACACGAACCTCAAGTTGGAATTGCCCAAGTGCCTGGCCACCAGTTCGCTGAGAACGTCGCGAAAATCGGTGGTGAGCGCCAGGTCGCGGCCGTCATAGAGCTGCTCTTCCTGAAGGCCCGGCCAGTCGCCATACACCTTGCCGCCGCGCACGTCACCGCCGAGAACGAACATTACATTGGCGTGTCCATGGTCGGTTCCCCGATCGCCATTCTCCTTGACGGTGCGGCCGAATTCGGACATGGTGACCAGCGTGACGTCTTCCATGCGATCGCCGAGGTCCTGGTAGAAGGCCGCGAGCGCTTGGCCGAATTGCGCCAGATTATTGGCGAGCTGGCCGTTCGTTGGTTGCCCGCCGGTTTCGTTCACGTGCGTATCCCATCCGCCGATATCGGCGAACGCCACTTCCACACCCACGTTGGCTTTGATCAACTGTGCGATCTGCTGCAAGCTTTTGCCGAAGCCGCCCGTGCCATAACTCGCGCCATTGGCCGGCACGTAAGTCTGCTTCTGGATCGACTGCATGATCTTAACCGCGCTGAACGTCTCTTTGCCCGTGCCGTGCAGCATGGTGTCCAGAGAATTTTCATACATGCTCTCGAACGTGGCGGCGCTGCGCGCGTCGTGTACCTGAAAATCGTTTAAGCTGCGAACGGCGACGGCGTCATTGTGCCCGCGCAGCGAGCGAGCCAGAGTGTCGCCCAGGCTGACCGCGCGCAACGGAGAGGGAGCGCCCGGCTCCTTGGGCAATGCCCGGTTCAACCATCCGTCGGTGGCGCCGTGGAAGCCGGGCGTACCGGACTCCATGTAATCCTGCGCGTCGAAATGCGAGCGCGTTGGATCGGGCGAGCCTACGGCGTCGACGATCGCCAGATGCCGTGCGTCAAACATCGGCTTGAGCGGGGCGAGCGCGGGATGCAGTCCGAAGAATCCGTCCAGATCGATGGCCGACGCGGGCGTGCCGTCGGGCTTGGGGATGGCGATGGAAGGCCGCAGCGCGTAATAGCGCGACTCGCCGAAGGGAATCACCATGTTCAAGCCATCTACGGCGCCGCGCTGGAAGATCGCAACCAGGATCTTCTTGCGGACCGCGCTAGAGTCGTCGGCCGCGTAGAGGGATCGCGACAGCCATACCGGCATGGAGCCGACGCCGAACATCGCGAGCGCCGAGCCTTTCAGAAATAGACGTCTGGACGGCATATTGTTACTACCTCTTACTTTTTCTGGAAATCCGGCGACCCGATCACCAGCGCTGCAACCAGCGCCGGGTTCTTATGTTTATTGTCTTGTAACGCCTGGTCAATGGCCGCGCGCGTTTGGGGCGACATGGCGCGGAACATCAGGGCCTTGGCAACTTCGCTTGGGTCGTCACCGAAGCGCGACACATTCACTTTCACGCTCTCCACGTGGTTCTGCGCCAGTTGTAGCGCGAAATTCATGCGTCCGAGCAACGACGCGGAGTTGATCCATTCCGCATTCAAGTTGGAATAGCCGGTGGGCTCGAGTTTGCGATAGAGCGGCTCGCCGAGCATGCCCACCTGATTGGCGAGCGCCCAGCCGTCGATGACATTGGCATCTAATGCACGAGCGGAACTCGCCACCATCTCGAACGGCGACTTCACTTTGGATCGATAAGCGCCTTGGGACCAGAATTCCTTGGAAGCCAGTATCGTTTTCATCACTTCGCGGATGCTGCCGTTGGTGGAGAGGAAGGTCTGCGCCATCCTGTTCACCAGCGACTCGGGAGGATTGTCGGCGACGAAGCGCTGGGCCAGTTCCTGGGAAATGAAATGCGCCGTGGAGGGATGCCGCGCCAGAATATCGAGCACTTGCTCGCCGTCCTCGATTCCGCCGCCGGCCGCGATCACGTGGCCCAGCACGATCTTTTCGCCCTTGTCATGCAGCTTGTCGTTGTAGAAGAAGCTTCCGCCTTTGCGCGGCTCTTGAATGGTCCAACCGGTGAAGCAGCGCGCTACTTCGGTGACGTCCTTCTGGGTATAGCCGCCGTTGACGCCGAGCGTGTGCAGTTCCATCAGCTCGCGCCCGTAGTTCTCATTCAGGCCGCGCTTCACTTTGCGCTTCTTGTCGTTGGCGTCCAGGTCCGGACGGACGGATTCGGAATTGTCGAGGAAGAAAAGCATCGCCGGACTCTTCGCGGTGGCTTCCAGCAGATCGCGGAACTGCCCGAGCACGTGCGGGCGGATGGCGTCGCGTTCATATTGGGGGATCAGGAACCGGTCGGCGCCCTTATCGTAAAAAACGTTGAAGTGATTAAACCAGAAATCGTCGAGCTCTTCGGCGAGCTGCCGCGTGCTCTCGACGGCGCGCAGCATCTTGGAATCGAGAAGATCGTAAGCCACCACCTGCTGCGGACCGTTCAGCAAAAAGATTTCGCGCCGGATGGTGCTCGACGCGGGGCCGAAGAGCTGGAGACGCTGGCGCTGGGTCATCGCGATCAGCATGTCTTCGATCCTGTCGGGCGGCATGGATTCGAGCAGTTGGCCCTTTTTCTCCCCATTGCCGGAGCGCACGATTTCGAGTTCGGCCGGAGAGAGGACCTCATCGAGCGTTTGCATCGGATCGAGGTCTTCTTTGAAATCTGGAGGAGCCGGCGTGTTGGACGCCAAGGCGATTCTCGTTCTGTACCGCACCAGAAAGCGCTCCACGCTGGCGCGCAGCAACAAATCGTCGGGCAGCGGCTGCTTGCCCTGCGCAATGGCGCGGATCATCTGCGGCGTCGGATAGTGCTGCACGGCTTCGAGCGGCGTCATGCGCAACGATTCCAGCGCCTGGAGCCGGGCTTCGAGCACCGGGTTCTCATCCATGCGATCGGGATGAAGCTGCTGGTTCATCCATTTCTTCAGGCCCATCCGCTTCACGCGGTCGATGTCGCCGGGCCGGGGGCCAAAAGTGAGGCGATCCAGCGCGTGCAGGATCTGTTCGTCTTTCGAAAGCTTCTTCTGGAAAAGCTTGTTGTCGTCTGCCGGCTTGGGTTTCTTGGGTTTGGCGGCGGCCGGGAGGCAGAGGAGCATGCCGCAGAGCACGGGGGCCAGAAAAGTACTGCTGGTTTTCATGAGCCTATAACTATTAAACGTCATTCCGGAACAGAAGTTTACGGCGATTTGCACTTAGCGCGAACTCAGGTCTTGATAGTGCATTAAGATGCCTTAACTCGCCTGGGCCGGAACGGATCGGCTCCCTAAATCGAACCGCAATCGGGCGAGGAGAACCTTCCTATAATGAAGCATGTCCTCCAGCGTGCCAGCCACATTTTTGCACCAGAAAGGAGCCATGCCGGAAGAGATCGCCAAGTACGAGCCTGTTATCGGCCTCGAGGTACACGTCCAGCTCAATACGCGCACCAAGATTTTCTGCGGCTGCCCGACGGGCTTCGGCGCGCCGCCGAATTCGAACGTTTGTCCGGTGTGCCTGGGACTGCCGGGCGCGTTGCCGGTGTTGAACCGTCGCGTGGTGGAGATGGCGATTCAAGCTGCACTCGCCACCCACTGCAAGGTCAATCCGTTCTCGCGATTCGCGCGCAAGAATTACTTTTATCCGGACTTACCCAAGGGCTACCAGATCTCGCAATATGACCAGCCGCTGGCTGAGCATGGATGGCTGGACGCGGCAGTGAGTGGAGTGGCGGGTGGAACGAAGAAGCGCATCGGAATCACGCGCATTCATTTGGAAGATGACGCGGGCAAAAGCATCCACGACGGCTTCAAGGATTCCGAGCGCTATACCTATGTGGACTTGAATCGCAGCGGGACGCCGCTGATTGAGATCGTGAGCGAGCCGGACATCAGATCATCCGAAGAAGCGCACGAGTATCTCACCGAGCTGAAGCAGATCATGCAATATGTGGGCGTGTCCGAGTGCGACATGGAGAAGGGGCAACTGCGCTGCGATGCGAACGTGTCGGTGCGCTTGAAGGGCGCCGAACAGTTTGGGACCAAGGTTGAGGTAAAGAACCTGAATTCTTTCCGCTTCGCGAAGATGGCGATGGATTATGAGATCGCGCGCCAAGTGGCGGTGTTGGAAGGCGGCGGCCGCATCGAACAGGAGTCGCGGCTCTATAACGTCTCGACCGGTGAGACCGTGGGGATGCGGAGCAAAGAGCACGCGCACGATTACCGCTACTTCCCCGAGCCCGATCTGGCGCCGCTACGCGTGAGCGCGACCTGGCTGGAACAAATCCGAGCGACGGCGCCCGAACTGCCCGCCGATAAGCGCAGCCGGTTCATCGAGAGCTACGGGCTGCGCGAGTACGACGCGGGGGTTCTAACAAGCACGCGCGCTATAGCCGAGTATTTCGAGAAGACTGCGAAGGTGGCGGGCGATCCACGCATGGCGGCGAATTGGGTGACCGGCGATCTGCTGGGCGCGCTGAAAGGCCGGGATATCGCCGAATCGCCGGTGTCGCCCGAACAGCTTGGTGAGCTGGTGGCGTTCATCGCGAAAGGTGAGATCAGCGGCAAGATGGCCAAGGATATTTTCGCGAAGATGTTCGAGACCGGCGAATCTGCGGCGGCGATTATCGATCGCGAGGGACTGCGGCAGATCAGCGACACGGGCGCGCTGGAAAAGATCGTGGACGAAGTGATCGCCGCGAGCCCGAAGCAAGTGGAGCAGTACAAATCGGGGAAGACGGGCGTGATCGGTTATTTGGTGGGGCAGGTGATGAAGCTGAGCAAGGGGCAGGCGAACCCAGCGGCGGTAAATGATTTGTTGAAGGCGAAGCTAGGATGAATCACCATCGAAACCGATCCCATTCTCGCTTGTCAAAATAGCCTACGATCAGGAAGCTGAGATTCCAGAACACAGGGACAAAGGTGAGACCCCAAACCACCAAGATGGCTTGACCCCAGGGATGAAAAAAGTTGTGTAGCGGCATCCCCTTCACGAACGTTGAAGAAATAGTCGAACTCGCTGCAAATAACACGAGGCTTTTCTTCGTTTGCTTGGCTATCTGCCTAAGCCGATCCGAAAACCCAGATCTGATTCGGTCCAGAGCTTCGTCCTCAGCAGCCACGTTGATTATCGTAGCCTAATTTGCGCCACAACTAAATGCCGAATTTTTCGTGGAGTAGCTTTTCCATTTGCTCTTGCGAGATCCAACGGCCTTCGCGGAGGTCCTTCTCGGAATCTGCGATTAGCATCAGTAGAACCATCGCGTCCAAAAGGCGCTTTTCTTTCGGTTCCATTACCGCTGGTTGGCTTTTAGAATCTTTTTGCGGAGCCGGATCGATTGCGGCGTCACTTCCACGAACTCGTCGTCGCGGATGAATTCGATGGCTTGCTCCAGGTTCAGAAGACGAGGCGGAACCAGGCGAATGGCGTCGTCGGCGCTGGAGGCGCGCATGTTGGTCAGCTTCTTTTCCTTGACGATGTTGACGTTCAAATCGGCGTCGCGCGAGTTTTCGCCAACGATCATGCCCTCGTAAACCTCGGTGCCCGGGCTAACGAACATTTCTCCGCGCTCCTGTAGGTTGAAAATCGCATGGCCGGTGGTCTTGCCCATACGGTCCGATACTAACGAGCCGGTAGGGCGCGACGCGATATCACCTTGCCATTCGATGTAGCTATGGAACAGCGTATTCAGGATGGCGGTGCCGCGAGTATCGGTCATCATCTCGCTGCGCAACCCGATCAGCCCGCGGGACGGCACGTGGAACTCCAGGCGCACGCGGCCCGAGCCGTGATTCACCATTTTGATCATTTTGCCTTTGCGAGTGCCTAGCTTCTCGATGACGACGCCGATGTAGGTCTCTGGACAATCGATTACCAGCAGTTCGAGGGGCTCATGCACCTTTCCGCCGATGGTTTTGGTCAAGATCTCCGGTTTACCCACCATCATCTCGAAGCCTTCGCGCCGCATCATTTCGATGATGATAGCCAGTTGCAGTTCGCCACGTCCCATCACTTTGAACGCGTCGGGACCTCCGGCTTCTTCCACGCGGATGGAGACGTTCGTCAGCAGTTCTTTGTCCAGCCGGTCGCGCAGATTGCGGGAGGTTACGAAATGCCCTTCGCGCCCGGAGAACGGCGAAGTATTGATGGTGAACGTCATCGCAATGGTTGGCTCGTCGATCTGAATGTGCGGCAGCGGCTGCGGATTTTCGACGCTGGTGACGGTCTCGCCGATGGTGATGCCCTCCACGCCCGCAATCGCGAGAACGTCGCCCGGATACCCGATGGTCTCGTCCACGCGCTTCAAGCCCTCGAAGGAATACAGCTTGGTGATCCGCGTTTTTTGCAGCGAGCCGTCCAGCTTGGCGATCGCCACCTCATCGCCGTTCCTTAAGATCCCCGAAAATACGCGGCCGATTGCGAGGCGGCCGAGGTATTCGCTGTAATCGAGGTTGGCCACCAGAAGCTGGAGCGACGCATCGGGGTCGCCGGCCGGGGGTGGAATGTGTTTGAGAATCGTTTCGAACAGCGGACGCAGGTCGGCCGATTCATCTTCCATGGACATCTTGGCGATCCCCGCCTTGGCATTGGTGTAGATCACCGGGAAGTCGAGCTGATCCTCTGCTGCGTCCAAGTCGATGAAGAGATCGTAGATTTCGTTCAGCACCTCGGGGATCCGCGCGTCCGGCCGGTCGATCTTGTTGATGACCAGAATCGGCGGGAGCTTGGCTTCGAGCGCCTTCATGAGCACATAGCGGGTCTGCGGCAGCGGGCCCTCGCTCGCATCCACCAAAAGCATGACGCCATCGACGATCTTGAGCGCGCGCTCCACTTCACCGCCGAAGTCGCTGTGGCCGGGCGTGTCGACGATGTTGATCTTGATGCCGTGATACCGCACACCGGTGGTCTTCGCTAGAATGGTGATGCCTCGCTCGCGTTCCAGTTCGTTGGAATCCATCATGCGCTCGACATGATGCTCGTTTTCGCGGAAAAGTCCGCTCTGATTCAGCATGGCGTCCACCAGCGTGGTCTTGCCGTGATCGACGTGCGCAATGATGGCGATATTGCGCGTGAGGCGATTATGCTGCTGCGCTTCGCTATGATCGGTAGGGGGACTCAGGACTTCGGGTTGCATGGGATATCTCTATGGTCGCACGCCAAGACACTTTGACTGAAACTTCGCTGCCTGTGGTGGTGATCGTCGGCCGGCCGAATGTCGGTAAGTCCACTCTATTCAATGCGATAATCGGCCAGCGGCGGTCGATTGTCGGCGACGAGCCGGGCATCACGCGCGACCGCATTATGGGCGAGGCGACGTATTTGGGGCGCCGGTTCGAGCTGATCGACACCGGCGGCATCATCCCCAACGACGCCGAAATGATCCCGACCGAGATTCTGAAACAGGCGCGCGTGGCGCTGGAGCAGGCGGCGCAGATCATCTTTCTAATCGACGGGCGGACCGAAATCACGGGCACCGATCGCGATCTGGCGAAGGTGCTGCGGAAACTTGGCAAGCCGGTGACCCTGGCGGTGAACAAGATCGATGCGACGGTGCGCGAGGGCCTGGCTCACGAATTTCATTCGCTCGGCTTCAAGGATCTGTTCCCCATCTCTTCCGAACATCGGATCGGTTTCGACGAGCTTTTGGAGCATGTCACCAGGGATTTCGTTAGCGACGAAGGTCCCGAAGAGCCCGAGCCTGAGATACGGCCGATCAAAGTCGCGATCATTGGGCGGCCGAACGTGGGGAAATCCACGCTGTTGAACGCGCTGGTGGGACAAGAGCGGGCAATTGTGTCGGCCGTGGCGGGCACCACGCGGGACGCCGTCGATCAGAGCCTGTTGCATAACGGCGTCGAGTACGTATTCGTCGACACCGCGGGCATCCGGCGCAAGGGCAAGACCAAGCTGATGGCCGAAAAGCTGAGCGTGGTGATGGCGCGCCGGCATATCCGCATGGCGAATGTCGTTTTGCTGGTGCTGGATGCTACCGAGAAAGTGGCCGCGCTCGACGCCACCATTGCGGGCTATGCAGACGAAGAGGGGCGGGCTCTGATTTTATGCGTCAACAAGTGGGACGCGGCCGGAGATAAGGGCAGGCGCAAGTTCACCGAAGAGATCCGCGACGAGCTGAAGTTTCTGGCGTACGCGCCCATCGCTTTTGTTTCGGCTAAGACGGGTGCGGGCGTGGATCGGCTGTTCGGGATGGTGAGCGATGCCTACGAATCGGCTTCCAAGCGCGTGAGCACGGGAGAATTGAACCGCTTCGTCGAGATGCTCGACTTCGATCGCGATATAAAGATTTACTATATGACGCAAGGCTCGGTGCGGCCTCCGACGTTCGTAGTGTTCACCGATAAGGCTAAGGATCTGCATTTTTCCACCGAGCGATTCCTCATCAATCAGCTTCGGAAGAGGTTTGGATTTGAAGGCACGCCGATCAGGATCAAAGCGAAACGGCGATAGGACCACGCATTCACACGAGTGTGAATGCGGCAAGCACGAGTGCGTGCGCCACGATTTAGAAGGCGTGGACGGAATCGATTCCGTTGGCCTGCAGCACCACTTGCATCTTTTCGAGCGCCGATTTGTGGATCTGGCTGACGCGGCTTTCGTTGATTCCTAAGATGCCGCCGATTTCCTTCATGGTCATTTCGTTGGTGTAATACAGGAACACGACTTTCTGATAGCGCTCAGGAAGCGTCTTCATGGCAACGCCCAGAACCGAGCGCATCTGCTCGCGCGAGCACATATTGTCCGGCTGAGTTTCCGGCTTGCTGGGGAAGTCGGGGGCGGGCAGGTCGTCATGCTCGGCGGTGCGCGAGGAAGCCGAGATCAGGCCGACGCTGCGAAGATCCACCATCATTTGACGCCAACGCTCGACATCGACGCCCAGCTTCTGCGCGATTTCAGACTCGGTGGGTGTGCGTTGCAGCGTGGCTGCCAGCTCGCGCGTGGCGGCCTCTACTTGTTTGTGACGGCGCCTCAGATCGCGGGAAGCCCAATCCAGCTGGCGAAGGCTATCGAGGATGGCGCCCTTGATGCGATGCTTGGCGTAACTGGAAAAGGCGACCTGTTTTTCGGGATTGAATTTGCTGGCGGCGTCGAATAGCCCCAGTACGCCGGCATGAACCAGATCGTCCAGATCTACGTGGACGGGCAGGTTCTCGTGTACCCGGACGGCAATGGCTTTCACTAACGGGAGGTGCTCGAGCACGATCCGGTCGCGGCGCGCGATTTTGGCTGCGGCGCTGATCTGAGCCATCTTTGTGGTTTTCAGTTCAGGTGTCTTCAGCGCAGTCGTCTTCGTCATGACACTGGTCTTGATCACGGGCGGCATCTTCATCACAGCCGGCATCTTCATCACTGGCGGCATCTTCATGGCAGGCGTCTTGGTCATCACAGTCGTCTTCATCTGGGGTTCCTTTGCCTTAGTTTTTTGAGTCGGGCTTGTCATGCTGACGCTCCTCTAGGTGCAAGCCTGTCGCCATAGCAGGACTAAGGGAAAAATGCCACCTTCCGTACAGGACTCATCTGTACTCCCGTACTGTATAGGCCCCAAGACTCAATAACATGCGATACGACCATGGCGGTTCACCGGAGCGGGATGAATCGCGGGTACTAAGCGTCAGCCGTCAGTTTCAATCTCGTTCTGGAACCAACTGGCTACTCGAGAATGCCGAAACGGTACGCGCGTTCCAAAATGAAACAGGACTGACTCCAGCCTCTGCACCTCTTATCGGCGCGTTTCTGGGTATCTTCAGTACAGTCGTTAAGGGATGGCTACCGCTTCGCTAGGGTTGTTTTAAGGTCTCGATATACGTCTTCAACGCAAGCCCGCCTAAGAAGATCCACACCACCCAGAGGAACTTCCCGTCCAGGGTCGAGGTAGCCAGCAGGGCGATGGCCCCATAGCAGGCCAGCGCGATGTAGAACTTTGGTCCCCGCTTGGGTCCTGGGGCTAGTTCTGGGTTTAGTTCCGGATCGGATTCGAAGGGCAATGAACTATTGCCGCGCCGGCTTCTGACTTTGCGCCGAAGGCGACGGCGCCGACCGCTCCGTGAGCTCGATACGGGTTCCCCAAGGATCGGTCAGGAACGCCACGGCAAAACCCATTTGCGGAATCTTGCGATACGGAGTATCCAGCTTCACGCCATTCGCCTCCAGAGTTTTCGTGAAGCCTTCCAGATCCTTCACTTCGAAGCCGATGTGATCCAGCGCCCGGCCCTTGGTTCCGGTCACCGGTGTTTCGGTGGGGCTGAAGAGCAGCGTTACCCCCGGGAGCGTAGCCAGCTTCACCTTGCCGAACGCCTGGGGCGCGGCGCCGAAATTGGCAACATACCACTTCTGCATGGCGTCGATATCCGGTGTGAAAAAATGGACCTGGTGGTTTTCTGAAACGGCCGCCAGGTTCTTGTCGGCCAGCAGTTCGATGCGGATATCGTCCGGGCCAAGAAAGAACGCCTGAGTGGGGTTCTCTTTGTTTGGATTCTCGACCTGAATGGTGAAGTGTTGAGCCGCAACCTTGTCGAGGATGTCTTTCATATCCCGAACCTTAAATCCCACGTGATTGACGATGGATCCCTCGGTGCCCGCCGTGGGGTTCCCCTTGTCGACGATCACCAGCACCTTCGGCAGGGTATACATGTCCCGGTCCGGACCCATCTTGCCGGCCGTGGCGCCCATGACGTCCACCCAGAAGTGCTTCTGGACTTCAGGGTCCTTGCTGAAAAGATGAATGTGGCTGTTGGAAACGCGGCCTTCGGACGGTGGCGGCGCCGGCGCGGTGGATTGGGCGAAGCCTAGAGAGACCAATGCCAGCAGGCCAATTGTGATATAAAAGGTCTTCATTTTTCCTCACCTCTCCTTTTTGCTCACCTCTCCTTTTTGCTCACCTCTCCGGAGAACTCACAGCATACACCAAAAGGTATAATCTTCTGAAGCTTAGATCGTGACGGAGGTCGATGTGGAAGAACAGAAGCCAGGCGTCAAAGAACAGAACCTGACCGTGGGCGACGGCTTTATCGGAATGCTGAACGTCTTTGTGGACCCCAAGGCTACGGCCAAGCGCATTCCCGCGCCGCTTTCGTGGCTTTGGCCTCTCATTACGCTGAGCATCATTTATACGGTGTCTGGCTACCTGACCCTCCCTTACACCATGGCCCTCATCGATTTGAGGATGAATCAGCAACTGAGCCAGCAGAACACGCCGGTGGAGCAGGCCGAGCGGGCCAGGAACGTTGCGCACATGATCTACCAATTCCTTCCGGTGGCTACGCCCGTACTCGTCATTTTGTTCACTTTGCTATTTGCGTGGCTGGTGAGCGCGATGGCGTCGATGGCGGGATTACGCGCGAAATTTCGCGACATCTTCTCGTTGATGGCGGCCTGCGGGTTGATTCCGGCGTTACAGGCGATTGCGACTTATATCGTGCTGCACGCCAAAGGCGACGAAATCGCTTCTCAAGAGCAACTCACGCCTCCCTTCGGGCTCGACATCTTTCTTCAGGACATTCACGGCGCAGTGTTCGCCCTGGTCAATTTCTTCTCGATCTTTGAGATTTGGTATCTGATCGTGTTCACCTTCGCTCTGGCCTATTTGGGCAAATCGAGCAAGGGCAAAGCGTTCTTTGCGATCACGCCGGCCTGGGCGCTTCCGCTGGTGATCAGGGTTATACAAGGGATGCTGCAGGGAAATCAGTGAGGATGTGTGGGGCGGCGGATTTCCGCCACCCCGGGGATAACAACGAGTATTGGAAATCCTAGCGGGTTCCGACCTGCTCCACGCCATGCGTGCTGGCGCTTTTTTCTCCTGCCGAAGCGATGTCTTCAGCGCCGCTGGATTTGAGAAGATCCTTGGCCCTTGAGATTTCATCGGAAGTATCGCAATGAACCGAGAGCAGGACGCCGCCGGCCTTCACGCGGCCTTCATAGCGCTTCGCTTCATACTCCGGCATCCCCATTCCCACCAAAGCTCCGATCAATCCGCCCACCGCGCCGCCCGCGCCCAAACCTGCCAGCGCGCCCATGATGGGACCGGCCGCAATAAACGGCCCGACGCCAGGGATCGCCAGCGCGCCGATGCCGGCCAGCAGACCGAGCGTGCCGCCGATGATGCCACCGGTGGCGACGCCCGTGGTAGTGCCTTCCGGCGCCTTGGTGTTCTTCTCGTGAGCGAACTCTTTCGTGCTCTGATTATCGGGCAGCAACACCGAAATGTCGTTGCTGGTAAACCCCGCCGCCATGATCCGGTCCACGGCCAGCTCGGCCTGGGGAACGGTCTTATAAATGCCGAAAACGGCTGTGTTTTTTCCTGCCATGTGATTCTCCTTTTGGTTTTAGATAAATACGGAACTACGCGTCTTGGAGGCGCTTGCCGCCCCGCTCCAAATGTTCGCCGGCCTTATGCGCCGCGTCTTTTGATTTGTCCACCACTTGGTCGACCGCCTTCTTGGCGGCGCCGGCCGCATCGTCGATTTTGTTTTTAAACTTGCCCTTGACATCGCTCATTGCTTTTTCTCCCTTGTTCCACGTCGCCTCTGGGTCCGAGAGCGCTTCTGTCGCGCGCTGGGATCCATTGCTCAGGGCCTTCCCTACACGGCTTCGAAGTCCCCGATCCGTCATCAACAAAGTGGCGGCTACTCCAATTCCAATTCCCGCCACCAGGATGGGCAGGCCATTGTGTTTTGCCATTGCTGCTCCCTGCTTCCAGTTAAAAATTCGTTTGTACGCCTACTCGCTGGTTAGAGGTAAGAGACCGGCGAGCGTTACATACATAAAACCTGTTCCTGCACCAGCCGGGCCGCGTTCGGTAACGCACTTGTTACAAGCCATCCTGGATAATCTATGCACAAGCAATTCGTCTTACTCTCGCCCTCCAAAAGCCCTTACACTCTAGGGCGCTTCGGCAAAGCTTCCTAAGCCGAACGGCGCCTTCAAGTAAGCGCTTGCGGTCTAATCGCTATCTCGCCGCCGGTCGATTCAATGGGTGCGGCAGTAATGCCGGGGAGCACCTCTTTGTATCTGGCCCAATTACTTCACGCCAATCCGCTCATGGCGCTTGCACTTCTCATTTGCCTGGCCACCATTCTCTGGTGCATCCTGTTAACTCGCCGGCAGCGCAACGGTCTCGACAAAATTCTGACCGGTCTTTTGGGGCTCATCGCGATCTACGAATCGTTTCGCATCCTGAAAGATTCCGGCTTCGCCGTGTTCGCGCGCTTCCGCACGATGGAAGGCTGGGTTGACTTGATCAGCGCCTGCCTGTACCTTCTGGCCGCGCTCATCCTGAAGACTTCCAGCATCGATCGCGCCGCCACCAGGATTCATCTGCGGCTCATGGAGGCCAATGAAAAGCGTACGGATCTAAGCAGCGTGCTGATCGCCGCAGTGCCGGAATTGGGTCATCCGCTGGTAGACTTCTGCCCGCTCGCCATCTTTGCCATCGACGCCCACGGCATTGTGAGCCACTGGAACGGCGCCGCCGAATGCCTGTTTGGCTGGACGCGCAATGAGATGGTAGGCCATGAGCTCCCGTTCGATCTTGGCGGCCCGCTGCAAGGCAAGAACGGCAATTTCGTGGAGGCCGCTGTCTGGACCTCGCCGATTCGCTCCACGCATGGTCAGCCGGGCGGCGCCGTTATTGTCGCCGCTGGAAACGCCGCGCTGCGTAGCGCAGGTTTGGAGTTCTCCGCATCGGCCAGGCCGCGCCTCGCCCTACACAGCTAGCTAAGCTACACATTTCATCGTGGGGCGGACGCCCGCGTCCGCGCCGGACCCCTGGTCCGGCTTCCAAACAAAAGAGCCGACGAGGCGTCGGCCGCGGTCTCTGAGCCCAGCAGCCAGGGGGGACCGCCCTGGGGACCGCCCCACATGGCGGCTTTTTCAATGGACTTCAGTGATAGGACGCTAATCTCCGAGCAGGCTGCGCAATCTCTCATACCCCGTCCGGCTCACCGGAAGCTGCGAGCCATCCGACAGAACCGCCACGCGGCTGTCCTTAGCATACGGTTCGATTTTAGCGACGCGTTCCAGATTCACGATCACCGAGCGGTGGATGCGCACGAAGCGCTGTGGATCGAGCGCGGCCTCCAGGCTCGAAATGGTCTGCTCTTTCAAATAGCTCTTGCCCTGGCTATGCAGTGAGACGTAGTCGTCTTGCGATTCGGCATAATCCAGCCGGTCCACGGGAATAATATGGACTCGCGCTCCGTCCTTCACCACGATGCGCTGGAGATACTCTTGCGGCGGCCGCGCCGCCCGCGCCAACTCCGCCACGGGAGGCTTTCCTTTTTCGCCTAAACGCTGGCGGGCGCGTTCCAGCGCCTTTTGAAATCGCTCCAGGCTGAAGGGCTTCAACAGATAATCCACCGCGTGTTCGTCGAACGCGCGCATGGCGTACTGGTCGTAGGCGGTAACGAAGATCACGGCGACATCCGGCCCGATCAGTTCCAGAACTTCGAAGCCGTCCAGCTTCGGCATCTGGATATCCAGGAACACCAGGCCGGGCTTTTTCTCGGCGATCGCCTTCACCGCTTCGAAGCCGTTGGCGCATTCGGCCACAATCTCTATATCCGGGCTGGACCCGATATATTCACGCAACAATGCCCGCGCCAGCTCTTCGTCGTCGACAATCGCCGCGGTCAACTTCTGACGTGCCGTCACCGCCGAGGAGGTGCTGGGGGAGTCGCGCTCGAGATTTTTCAAATCCACCAGCAGCTCGCGCGCCGATTGATAGCGCCGTTCGCGATCCTTCTCCAGGCACTTCCGCACCACGCGATCCAGACCCTCGGGGACCTCGTAGTTGAAGCGGGCGATGGCGTCGGGCTGCGAGCCGAGAATGCGCGCCATGGTTTCCGACGGCGTGGCCCCAGGGAAGGGAAGACGCGCGGTAGCCATCTCGTACAGCACCACGCCCAGGCTGAACAGATCGGTGCGATGGTCCACCTCGCGGCCGAGCGCCTGCTCCGGACTCATGTAGGCCACCGTGCCCATCACCACTCCGGCGCTGGTCATCACCTGCGTTTCTTCCCTGCTTTTGGGCGCTTCCAGCTTGGCGAGTCCGAAATCCAGCACCTTCACGTAGCCGCGCGGCGTCCGCATCAGGTTGGAAGGCTTGATATCGCGATGCACGATGCCTTTGGAATGGGCGTCGTCCAGCGCGTCGGCCACTTGCACGCCCACCGAGAGCAACTCGGAAAGCCCGAGCGAGCCACGGCTGAGTCGAACGCTCAGCGGCTCGCCCTCCACATATTCCATGGCGAGAAATCGCAGGCCGTGGTCTTCGCCGATTTCGTAAATGTAAGCCACGTTGGGATGAGTGAGCGCCGACGCCAGCTTGGCCTCCTGCACAAAGCGATGCATGCGCTCCGGGTCGGCGGCCAGATTCGCGGGCAGCACCTTCAGAGCGACGCGCCGGCCTAAGCGCGTGTCGTCGGCCAAATAGACAGCGCCCATACCGCCCTCGCCCAAGCGCGAGATCACGCGATAATGCGCGATGTTTGAGCCTGCCGCTAACGGGTCGGCCATGACCTCATGATTACACGTGCTCCGCGCACGGCAGTTCCAGTTCCACTACAAAACGGTCGCTGCTGGCGGTAGTGTCCAGGCGCGCCCGATTCTCGTATAACGCTCGCAGCCGGTCGCGCACATTCCGCAGCCCCAGGCCATGCCGGCTGGAGGCAGGCGAATCGGGATCGAATTCGTTCTCGATCCTGAGTTGCAGCCGTCCATCGCTGCAATGCGCCTCCAGCCTGATGGTTCCGCCGTCCACCAAGCCGGCGATCCCATGCTTCACTGCGTTCTCCACCAGCGGCTGCAGCACCAGCGACGGCACCACGCAGTGGCCGCAGCCGGCATCCGCGCCGATCTCCACCCTCAGCCTCGCGCCGAACCGAACCTGCTCCACTTCCAGATACGCCTTGGCGAGGGCGAGCTCGTCGGCTAGCGGGATGCTCTGCTTCTCGCCGAGCTTCAGCGTGGTGCGCAGAAAGTCGGACAGCTTGATACACATGTCGCGCGCACGCTGCCCATCCACGGTGGCCAGCGCGCTGATGGAGTTCAGGCTGTTGAACAGGAAATGCGGGTTGATCTGCGCCTTGAGCGCCTTCAGCTCGGATTCCCGCGCCAGCGTGAGAGCCTCCTGCTCGCGCGTCTCGGCTTCTTTGGACGATTCCACGGACAACAGCAGGTAATGCAGCGCCACCGACAGGACGTACACCAGCGCGCCAATTCCCCACAGCAGCGGAAGTTCAGGGCTGAACCGTTGGTTTAGATCCGCGAACGCGTAGTGGCCGATCGCGAGCGCCAAGCCTTTGGCGGCCACAATCCATGTGAGCGCGGCAACAGCCGCCGCTGCTGAATGATATTCCAGAATCTTGAGAATGGAGGTCGAGCCGAGCGCCAGCGCGCGGCACATGTACCATGGCGCCAGGCAGATGAGCGCATATAACAGCGCTAGCGGCAGGCTCAGCGTCACGGCTTCGAGCCATGCGAGGCCGCCCATCATCACCAGCAGGTAGGCCAGCAGCATGGCGAGCGGAACCCACGCCAACAAATAGAGCGAGAGCCTGCCTTGCCCTGCGATGAGCGGATGCATGGTGAAATATAGCGGGCGCTAGTTGCGCAGCGTGATGGCGCCGAAAACGGACACGCCGGTAATCACCAGCCGTGGTGTCTTGACGTTGGGATCGGGCTTGGGGTGGTTCGTTTTATCGTTGACGCCCGCGAAGACCACGGCGGCGCGGTTGATCACGATCCATGTTTCCGGAACGCGAACCTCCACTTCGCCGAAGACGACGTTGACATCGATGACTGCCTCATCCACAGTCATAGAGGCATTTCGCAGATCGAAGCGCGCGGCGCCGAATACCGCGGTTGCTTGCCCCCCGCTAAAATCCTTGGCAGCGCTGCCGCTTTTGTTGTCGCTGAAAAAGGCATGCGTGCCGACCACCGGCGACGCGGGGAACCCAGCGGCGCTCCGGACCCGATTACGCTCCAGCGCGCGAACCAGCACGCTCACGCCAAACGCGATCAAAATTAACGGCCAGACCACCGCCCAGTTGAAGACGATGATGTCCAGGTTGTCGAGCACCAGGAAGGCGCCGATCAGGGCGACGGCTGCGCCCCAAATCCAACCGGAAGGCGTCCGGCTGTCCACGATGCGAGACACTCCCCAGGCCACCAGCAAAACGGGCCAATACTGCCAGACGTCATGGAAGCGGACGATCCCAAGGTTGTCGAGCAACAGCAGGCACCCGATTGCCACCACGATGGCGCCAAAGAAAATGCCCGAGGCTCCCGAGTGATAATGCCGCCGCGACATGCGATCTTCCCAGCGGGCCCGCCGCGCCTCCTGCTTCTGTTCCCAGCGCTGCCGGCGTTCGTCCCAACGATCAGTATCCATGCATCGAGCGTATCAGCGGTCCCGCGGCCCTTCGACTCCAGATCGGCGAATGGCGGTTGGGAATCGGCGAATGGCGGTAGAATCAGGGCAGCGATGGAACCCTACGAGCAAGAGCAATGGAATGAGCTCGACCGGCGCCTGGCTGAAGCCGAAAAGAAGCTCCTGGCGACGGCGAATTTGGTGAAAGGCGGCATCCCGATGGTGGTCAGTCAGCAGATGCGAATCGATGCTTTGATCGATTCCGACGCCCGGCTTTACTTGCAAATGCAGCAGCTCATTGAGTCGCAGCAGCGGCTGGCGGAGTCGCAGCAGCGGACGGATGAAAAGGTCGCGCGGCTGGCCGATTCCATTCAGAAATTCGTGGATTCGCTGAAATCCCCCGGAAACGGCGCGCACTGACGTTCAGTACGGCGGCCTATCCAGCCATCCCATACCCGGATCACCGCCGATCGGCGCTCCTGGGGGCGCATCCGCCGCGACAATTGGTTTCAGCGGCTCGGCCGGCCGATCCAGCAATCGCTTAATGTCCGCGGCCAGGAGCGCATGTTGTGCTTGCTCATCCTCGCTGGACGCAGATTCGGTCTTCAGGCGCTCCGCTAGCTTGGTCAGCTTCCACGCCGCCACTGCGCGCACCTGGCCGTTGGGCGAGCCGGTTGCGAGCCACATCAGCCGATCCACCAGCACGCGTTCCTCGGATCGCCGAACCTCGGCTTCATAGGGCGTCGCCACCGCGGCGCCAAAGGTCGCTTTGCTCAATCGATCGATCACTTCCTCCAGGCTGGGCAAGGCAGGATCCACCGCGTGCTGCACCACCATCCGGGCCGCACGATCCAGTTGCAGCACAAAGCCGATGGTCACGTCCGCCGCGAGGGTCCCCGGACTTAGCGGATCGAATGCCTTGCCGGTGGTGCGCGGAAACAACTCGCGGTTCTGCGGATACTCGGAGGGACGCGGAGGAATGGCGTCCAGCACCTTCGGCGGCACGGTCAGCTCAGAGGGATTCAAAGTGGCCACCAGGGCATCCAAGGCCTTCCGCTGATTCGCGGCCGTCTCCCACTTCACGGGATCGCGGCCATCGCCACGCATGGCATAGATATAATCGAGCCCCGCGATGCTGGACGCAGCCGATTCCACTGAGTACCGGTGATACATAAAAATCGGCACGAGCGCTTCCTCAACGGTCGCCATCGGTGCGCCGTTTCGTATGGTGCGTTCCCCCATGCGGTTCAATGCCGTGCGGCGAATCTTCATGATGCGATTGAGTTCATCGGCTTGATTCACTCCGTTCGACCACTGATCCACCTTGGGATGAATGCCCAGATCCTGATTGGTCATGAAGCGCAGATCCTGCGCCCAGGCGTCGTCGATGATCTTGGTCAAAGCCGCCTTTTCATCCCCCTCGTTCGAGAATTCGCGATAGCCATAGTCGATCGCCACCTTGTCCCACTCTCCGATGCGCGCCGGATATGCGTTGGATAAATCGATGCTGCCATCCTCTCGCAGCTTTTCGGCGGGATGCGGATAGTCCATCACCGAAATCCATCCCTGCCGGCTGTCGTAATAGTTGTGATCCAGTCCGAGCGTGTGCCCCACTTCGTGCGCGGCAAGTTGCCGGATACGCGCCAGCGCGGTTTGATACAGCACGTCGGGTTTCTCGTTCCCCGTTGTATAGGGGGACAGCAGCCCCTCGAAAATCAGAAAATCCTGCCGGTCCCGCAGCGAGCCTAGCGTAACCGTCGCTTTGATGATTTCACCTGTTCTGGGGTCGAACACCGTCGCGCCAGTGCTCCAGCCGCGCGTCGAGCGGTGCACCCAATTGATCACGTTGTAGCGGATGTCCATGGGATCGGCGCCATCCGGCAGCACGTCCACTTGGAACGCATTGCGAAATCCCGCCGCCTCGAAAGCCTGGTTCCACCAGCTTGCTCCCTCAATCAGCGCCTTTCTTACATCCTCCGGTGCGCCGGGGTCCACGTAATATCGCAGTGGTTGGACTGGCTCGCTGATCGCGGCGGTGGGGTCTTTCTTCTCCAAACGGTGCCGCGAAATATAGCGTTGCTCGATTGGCTCTCCAATGGGAACGCTGTAGTCCACGAAAACATTCGCGAAGTACCCGCTGCGCGGATCGAATCGCCGGGGCTTGAAATGGCCGTCGGGCAACTCGACCAGCGAATAGTGCTCGCGCAACGTGACAGCCTTGGCATCCGGCGCGACGCTCGCCACCGTTCCCGAAAATAGACCCTGGTTCACGGCTGCCGCGCGTCCACCTCGCTGGCCGATCGGATAAGGCCCTTGGACGGGGAATCCCGGGTCGAACCCGCCCTCCGCGTCTTTGGCAAAGGTCAGCGTGACTTCCACCTCGGTGTTCTTCGGAAACGCCTTCGTTCTGGCCAGGTACACCGCGCTCCGGTCTGCATCCACGTGATATTTTCCCGGGCGCATCGCGTCAGCCGCCCCATATCCATCGCTCACAAATAGGCCGGTGGCGTCGACTAACACGCGGCCGTCGCTTTCCGCGGCAACCGGGAAGGATTTGAGGACGGACTTCCCAAAGGACTCCTCCACCGAGCGGCGCTCGGCGGCATTTGGGCTGGTGGATCGGAAGTCCTCATTGCGGCGGACCAGAAGAACCTTGGGACCGATCCTTTCAAAGTAGGCGATCGCCGAGTCGCCGGCCTGCCCGCGATCCAGGCCGATATCGTTCGATCCGAGCCCCGCCGCCAAACCCGTGATGTAAAGGAAGTCCGTCTCGAAGCGCGGGATCTCGAGCCAAAGGAGCCCTGCCCTGCCGTCCCAGTAAAGAGGAAAATAACCGTCGAGTTTTACCATCGCGCGTGTCTTCTCTTCGATTCCGGGAATGACGGCCGCGCCCGGGCTGGTTTGCGCCCGCAAACCCACGGCCGCCGGCAGCAGGAGGCAAAAACAGATGCTGGTTTTAGTGCGCATGGTTCTCTTGAGTGTAAAGCCCATTTGTGCAATTCGGGCGGCGTCGTGCTGCAATGAGAAGGCGGCCGTGATTCTCCGGCCGACCTTCAAATCCTCATGAAAGCACTCGTAAAGAGCAAACGCGAGCCAGGTTTATGGCTGGAAGAGATTCCCGAACCCGCCATCGGCATCGGCGATGTTTTGATTCGCGTGCGGCGCGCGGGCGTTTGCGGCACCGACGTTCACATCTACAACTGGGACGAATGGGCGCAGCGCACCATCCCCGTGCCGATGGCGATCGGCCATGAATTCGTTGGAGAGATCGTGGAAGTGGGATCGAACGTCACCGATTTTCATCCCGGCGATCTGGTGAGCGGCGAAGGTCACGTGGTCTGCGGCCGCTGCCGCAATTGCCTGGCCGGCCGGCGGCACTTGTGCGCGCACATCCAAGGCGTGGGCGTGAACCGTCCCGGCGCGTTCGCCGATTACATCGCGATGCCGGTGACAAACCTGTGGCGTCACAAAGAAGATATCGACCTGGACGTCGCCGCCATCTTCGATCCGCTCGGCAATGCGGTCCATACCGCGCTTTCATTTCCGGTGTTGGGTGAGGATGTCGTGATCACGGGCGCGGGGCCCATCGGAATCATGGCTGCCGCCGTAGTGCGGCACGCGGCCGCGCGGCATGTGGTGATCACCGACAAGAATCCTTACCGGCTGGAATTGGCCCGCAAGATGGGCGTGACGCGCGCGGTAGATACGGCGCAAACGTCGCTGGCGCAGGTCCAAAAAGAACTGGGAATGCAGGAAGGCTTCGACGTGGGGCTCGAAATGTCCGGGAACGCGTCGGCGTTGCGCGAAATGATCGCCAACATGAGCCACGGCGCCAAAATCGCCATGCTCGGCATTCCAACGCAGGAGATCGCGATCGATTGGACCACCGTCGTGTTCAACATGCTCACCATCAAGGGCATCTACGGACGCGAGATGTACGAGACCTGGTACAAGATGGGCGTGATGCTGGAATGCGGGCTCGATATTCGGCCCGTGATCACGCACCGGTTTTCTTATCGCGACTACGAGCAGGCTTTCCAGGTGATGAAAAGCGGCAACGCGGGCAAAGTGATTCTCGACTGGTCGTGATGGGCGCTCGCGTTCGCTCGCGCGGGGTTGGTGGTTGGGGATTGGGGGTTGGCAGCGCGGACGATATACGAAAGGTCGCCGCTGCTGCCGCATCGTTTCCGTTCGACTTACTCAGGCGCTTCGATCTTACGCTACGCTGACAAGATTTCCTTTCCAAGAATCTCGATGAGGTCGGCGGCTTCCGATGCTCCCAGATCTCGTTTCACGATTAAGGCGCGACGCAAACAAAATTCGCGGCTTCGTCCGTGCTGCCCGATCCCTTATAGTGCGCGGTCTGTGGATACGGGCACAGTGGACGCGTCTTATCGACCACGCCCTTGGTCTTATGCGCGGCCGGAATGTGATCCGGCGCTTTGTTCGTTTCCACCCAAGCCGCCAGTGTCCCGATTTTGTCGAAATCGTCGGTTCCATCTCCGCCGGCGCAGTGTCCCATGCCGGGAACCATGAACAGACGAATCGAATCGGACGCCTCGGATCTGCCGCCCATCGTATCTTCGACGCTGGTGAAATAATTCACGCTGTTCCGCGGAGCGATGCCCGGGTCCGCCCAGCCGTGATACATGAGCAGCTTTCCACCGTGCTTGAAAAACGGTTTGAGATTAGGATCGGTCGAATTCATGGTGGGGCCAATCACCTTGTCCGCCAGCGCAATATCGCGCGCCGGGTCGAACTTGAGGTAATCCCAATTCGGATCCTTGAACACCAGGTATTGATAGGTCTCGGCCGCCAGCGCCATGGGCTTCGGCCCTGAGAGCGTGGCCCACCCGAGTTCGCTGCCGCGTTCCAGACCCGGAAACAGCGACGCACCGGGCCCGGCATAAGTTTTTCGCGCCACTTCCACTTGCGCGGCGGTCAGGCACGTGGGCGAGTCGCCACCTTGACCGGGACCCTTGCAGGCCAGCGCCTGCGGATCGAAGTGGCATAGCCGTGGATCTTCGAGCACGCCGTCTTTCACTCCATCCAACGCGTCGCAGGCTTGGAGCACCGCTTGGTGTATGAGCCGATATTTGGCGGGCGGGATGTAGCCGTCGCTTTGGTTCGCGATCTCGGTGGTCCACACCTGCGCGCCCTGCAGGTGCGATGGATAATTGGCGGCGGCTCCCGCCACGATGCCGTCGTAATCGGCTGGATAGCGCTGCGCTTCGGCCAGCGCCTGACGCCCGCCGGTGGAGCAGCCGTTGAAGTACGCGCGCACCGGAGGTTTGCCGTAATAGGCGGCGGCGATGGCCTTTGAGGAGAGAGTCATTTCATGAACCGCGCGATAAGCGAAGTCGATCAGCTTTTCCGGATGCCCCACCACAAACACCGCTGTTGTTTCCGTGTGGCCGGTGTCGGTGCTGGCGGCGGCATAGCCGGCCGTGACCGCGGTGGCGAGGTCGCGATAGCCAATGCTCCCGGCCCAAGCGCCGTTGCCCACCGATTCGAGTTTCCCGTTCCAATTGGCGGCCGGCATCCAAACTTCCACTTTGATGTCGGAATCGCTGGTCGGCTTCAGGGTGGCGGCCACGCGGCAAATAGCGGGCAAATTTCCGAAGTTCGGCGCAGGAAATCCCGGAAACGCCGGCGCCGCTCCAGCCGGCAAGGTGAGTTGTCCGGCGCCCACGGCTTGCGCCAGCGTGATGGTGGCGTGCGGTAGGGCGAGGCTGGCCAGGTTCTCGCAAGTGGTGGCGGCGAGCAGCGGTCCGGAGAGCGCGATTACAAGGACGAGGGATCGCATAGGTCCTTGTCATGATATTAGATCCGCCTTGCCAGTTGCATGCAACGTTCGATATGCTGTGGGATCGTAAAGGAATCACTATGAAAATCGATTTTCGCCTCGTCGCGCTCGCGACTCTAGCCATGCCTGCGTGTCTTCTTCGTGCGCAGGAGCCGGTGCGGCCGTCCGTGCAGTCGGCGGGAACCGAGTCGGGCTTCGCCACCTTCCAGACCAAATGCATGGGCTGCCATGGCAATCCCACCATGGCCGGACGCGTGCCCGATCCGGCCACCCTGCGCCAGCTCCCTCCGGAGAAGATTTATGAGGCGCTCACCAGCGGGCCGATGAAGACTCAAGGCGCCAGCCTGTCGGATGAGCAGAAGAAAATGCTCGCCGTCTTCATGAGCGGCCGGACGTTCGGTAGCGCCGAACAGGGCGATGCGAAGAACATGCCCGACCATTGCGAAGCGAATCCGCCGCTGGGCGATCCCACCGCGAGCGTGTCGTGGAACGGCTGGAGCCCGGATGTAACGAATACCCGCTATCAGACCGCGAAAGGCGCGGGGCTGACGGCCGATCAGGTGCCGCATTTGAAGTTGAAATGGGCATTCGGATATCCAACCGGCGTCTCGGCATTTGGCCAGCCGGCCGTAGCCGCGGGCCGTGTCTTCGTGGGCACCGACATCGGCTACGTTTATTCGCTCGATGCGAAGACAGGCTGCGTCTACTGGTCCTATCAAGCCAAGGGCAACGTGCGCGGAGGACCCAGCGTCGGACCGGTGAAAGGCCATCCGGGCGTTAAGTACGCGGTGTTCTTCGGCGACGCGCACGCCAATGTTTATGCGGTGGACGCGCAAACCGGCCAGGAGCTATGGACCAAGAAAGTGGACGATCACTTCGTGGCGCGCATCACGGCTTCGCCCAAGTTGTACGACGGTTTCCTCTACGTGCCGGTATCCTCGTCGGAAGAGTTCGCCGCCGCCAATCTCGATTATCCATGCTGCACCTCGCGTGGAAGCGTCGTGAAGTTGAACGCCAGCACGGGCGTGCAGGCCTGGAAGGCTTACGTTGTTCCCGAGACTCCCCAACCCACGCGCAAGAACTCCAGAGGGGTCCAGCAGTATGCGCCGGCCGGAGCGTCGGTGTGGAATTCGCCGACCATCGACGAGAAGCGCCACGCCGTCTATTTCGGCACCGGCGATTCGGAAACCGAGCCCGCGGCCAAGATGTCCGACTCCGTGATGGCGGTGGACATGAAGAGCGGCAAGGTGCTCTGGTATTACCAGGCCCAGGCCGGCGACGCATTCTTGGGCGGCTGCATGGGTCCGGAAAAGACCGACAACTGTCCGAAGGAGAACGGGCCGGATCTGGACATCGGCAATTCTCCGGTGCTGCGCCAACTGCCGGACGGCAAGAGCATCGTGGTGGCCGGAACAAAAGACGGAAAAGTGTTTGCGCTCGATCCGGACAAAAAAGGCGCGGTGGTGTGGCAGGCGAAGGTCGCGGATAATCCTCCAGGAACGCCGTTTTTCCGCATGAGCGGCATTGTTTGGGGCGGCGCGTTCGACGAGCGGGCGGCTTATTATGGCGCTACCGGCGGAGGCATCACCGCGATTCAATTGACCACCGGCGAGAAGCTCTGGCACAAGGATCTTGCGGCGCCGGGCAAGCGTGTGAACAACGCCGCGGCTGCTACCGCGATGCCGGGCGTGGTGTTCATCGCCGGAACGGATGGCAAGCTGCACGCGCTCGCCACCGCGGACGGCTCTGAGCTGTGGTCCTACGACACCGCGCGATCGTTCGACACCGTGAACAAGGTGGAAGCCAAGGGCGGATCTATCGCGTCCATCGGGCCGACCATCGCGAATGGAATGCTGTTCATCGGCTCTGGCTATGGCGTAACTTCCGGCAACACCGGCAACGTACTGCTGGCCTTTGGCGTCGAATAGTTGGTGAAGGAACTCCCTAAAGTCGAACTACATCTGCATTTGGACTGCTCGTTAAGCTTCGCCGCCGTGGCGCAGCTCGACGACTCCGTTTCGCTCGAAGAGTACCAGCGCGAGTTCATCGCGCCCCGCCGTTGCACCAGTCTCGCGGATTTTCTGACGCGCGCGCCGCGTGGTTTTCAACTGATGCAGGACGAAGCGGCGCTCACGTTGGTGGTGAGTGATCTGTTCGAGCAACTCGCCGCCGATGGCGTGATCTACGCCGAGATTCGCTTTGCGCCGCTGCTGCACCTCGAGCGCGGATTGACGCCCGAGCAAGTGGTGGCCGCCGTGGATCGCGCCACCGAAAACTCTATCCGATCCAGCGGCATCGATGCCCGGCTCATCTTGTGCACCCTGCGCCATTTCGATCGTGAACAAGGGCTCGTGACTGCCGGTTTGGTCGAGCGGTTTCGAGGGACCCGGGTGGCCGCGCTCGATATCGCGGGCGATGAAGCCGGCTATCCGATCGATGCGCACATCCCAGCATTTCGTTACGCCATCGACCACGGACTCCACCGTACCGCACATGCCGGCGAGGCTCGCGGCGCCGACAGCGTTTGGGAAACGCTGCGCGAGTTTCAACCGTCGCGGATCGGCCACGGTGTCCGCAGTATCGAAGATCCAGTTCTTATCGAGCACCTCATCCGGGAGCGCATTCATCTGGAGGTGTGTCCTTCGAGCAACCTGCAGACCGGAATCTCGAGGGAATTTGCCGAGCACGCCGTCGACGATCTATACCGGGCCGGCGTGCCGCTCAGCATCAGCACCGACACGCGCACCATAACGAACATCACGCTGACGGAAGAATATCGAAATCTCGAGGAACACTTTGGGTGGACTCCTGCAGATCTGCTGGCCTGCAACCTGGCGGCGGTCGACGCGGCGTTCGTTGGCGAATCAACCAAGCGCGGATTACGCGAACGGCTTGGGCGTCCGGATTAAGGCTTTTTACAAGCGAAACTGGCCGCGTCGTCGGTGCTGCCGCTGCCCTTGTAAGTTGCGATTTCCGGATACGCGCACAGCGGACGCGTCCGCACTTCCTTGCCGTTCTCAATGCGCGAGGCAACCAGATCGGACGGCGCCTTTTTCTGTTCCACCCACTGCTGCAGCGCGGGAAACAGATCGAAGTGGTCCGTGCCTTCGCCGCCGCCGCAATGGCCCACGCCCGGAACCATGTATAGGCGAACGGCGCTCATCGCAGGCCTGGCGCCAATGGTCTTCACCACGTTGTGGTAGTAGTTCACCACTTCGAGCGGAGGCACACCGGCGTCGTTCCAGCCGCCCCATAGCATCATCTTGCCGCCGCGAGCGACGAATTTCTCGATGTCGGGATCGATCGCGTTCACCGGCAGGTTCGCGGGCTGGTCGGCCAGCGCGACATCCGAATCAAAATTGATGGGCCGCGTTTTATAATCCCAGGCCGGATCTTTGAAGGCGAAGTACTTGAAGAAATCCGTCGCAATAAAGATCGGCGCGTCGCCGGTGAGTTGACCCCATCCCAGCTCGCTGCCGGGATAAAGCGGCGAATAAATCCGCTCGCCGGTGCGCGGATTCCTGGGGCCCGCGTAGAGCTTGCGCGCGGCTTCCACCTGCGGCGCTGTGAGACACGCGTTGCTGTCGGCGGCTTTGCATTCTATAACGACGGGATCGAACTTGCACGCAGTAGGATTGTCGATCACTCCGTCTTTCACTCCATCCTTCGCGTCGCAAGCCGCCAGCGCGGCCTCGTGAATCGCAGGAAATTTCGCGGGCGGAATAACGCTGGCTGCGTCCTTGTGCGTGGCTTGCCAGATCCACATCTGCGCGAAGGTGTGATGCGTAAGGTGCGCGGCGAATCCGCCCACTACCACGCCGTTATAGTCGTCCGGATATTTCTGCGCCTCCTTCAGCGCGGCGATGCTGCCGCCCCCGCATTCGTCCATGTAAGAAAACTTCGGCGCGCCGCCATAGAAAGCCGCGATGGCCGCTTTCGCGGTGACGGTCATTTCGTGCGCGGCGCGATCGCCGAAGTCGATAATCTTCTCGGGATGCGACAGCGCGTAGCTGGAGCCGTTCTCGTGTCCCGTGTTTTCCCCCGCCACCGCGAACCCGCCCTGCATGGCCGCCGAGAGTCCGCCGAAGCTGAGATTGCCGCCGAGTCCGCCATTGCCCGTGCCGCGCAGCTTGCCGTTCCAGCCTGCGGCCGGCATCCAGACTTCGATTTTGATTTCAGAGTCGCTGGTGGGCGCCGAGGTGGCCGAGACGCGGCAGAACGCCGGAAGATCCTTGAAGTTTGGGCCGGGCGCGCCTGGGAAAGGGGGCGGAGCGCCGGCCGGCAGCGTGAACTGGCCCGCGGCCACGGACTGCGCGAGAGTGATTTTGGTGTGCGGGATAGCCAGCGAGTTGAGGCTCTCGCACGTCGCGGCGTCCAGAGGTATCTGGGCGACGATCGCCAGTGCGAAAAGGATTCTGGGCAGCATGAAATAGATTCTATCCGAGCGTCCGCCTCGCCAACAATGCGTCGAGAGAGAACCGATTGCTGGCGCGATGGGCCAGCAGAAAATAGTAAGTGATGGCGTAGATCATCTGAACGCCCACGGTGTTCCAATCGCTTCGCATGGCCGTGCCAAAGACCAGAGCGGCGATCAACAGGCCGCCCAGCGTCAGAGCCCAGCGCGTGAAGAGGCCGAGCGTCGTCAGCGTACCGAGCACCAACTCGGCGAAAGGCACCACGATCAGGAAGGCATGCACCATGCCCGCGGGCAGAGCGGTTTTACTGAATTCAACAGCCGTGGTGGAAGCGAAGGCATCCGCGCCGGGCCCGAATATGCGCCCCGCGCCGTGCACCAGGATATTGACACCCAAGGTGAGACGAAACACGGCGTAGGCGAGTTGCCGGTCAAGTGCGGTGGAATCGGTGGCTGGTGTCATTCGGTATATGATAGCAATATACTGGAAGCGTGCCCCGAAGGGATCCGCTGGAGGCGTGCGTCGGATTTGAGTGGGACGAATCTAACGCCCAGAAGAACTGGGAGCGGCATGGTCTGACGCCCCAGGAAGCGGAAGAGCTCTTCTTCCACGAACCCTTGGTACTGCGCGTGGACGTGCGGCATGGGAGAGATGAAAAGCGCTATTACGCGCTGGGTCAGACGATCTCGGGAGGACTCCTATTCGCGGCCTTCACGATTCGCCGTAATCTGATCCGCGTTATCTCGATCAGGGACATGAACAGGAATGAAATAGAGGCCTATCGCATACATGAAAGAAATACCTAAATTCAAGACCGAAGACGACGAACGGAAGTTCTGGGATACTGCCGACTCGACAAAGTATGTCGACTGGCCCAGGGGAAAACGCAAGAAACTCATCGAGCTGAAGCCCACACTACGAACCATCTCGCTTCGCCTGCCGGCGGCAATGATCGAAGATCTGAAATTGCTCGCGAATCAACGCGACGTGCCGTATCAGTCGTTGCTGAAGGTGTTTCTAGCGGAGAGGCTCGCCAAGGAGCGACCTAGGAGGGCTAACGCCCGCTAGATAGGCTTACTGCTTCTTCAAGATATACACGTAGTTATTGAGACCGAAAGCGGCCGTGCCCGGATCGAGAAAATGATAATCCAGTTCGCCGCCGCCGGTTTCCAGCGTTTTCCAGGACGACCCGCGGAAGCCCAGCTTGGCGGCAATCTTCGCCGGATCGGCGGACTTGTCGCGCCGCGCCCTGGAACAGCATGCCGGCGGGATAATCTTTGACCTGATAATTAGGATTCCTGCAGGCCACTGCCTACGGGGCGCCGATCGTCCGCGTAAGGCCGGCCATCCTGCCAGGGCGCGACGGCGGCCGACGCGATCTTCCAACTCCCGATGTAGAAGGGATCGGCGCCGTAGGCGGAGGGGAAGCCCGCCGGCCAGGAGCGCCATAATCATCATAATGAGAAGGACCTTCATGATCGCGTGCGAGATTAGCACAATGCGCTCGGCATTATGACCGCCCGGCAACAGCTGGATTCGTTCATTGCGAAATACTCGCCGGGGGTGGCGAGTATCGCCCGGCAGGCGTTCCGCTGGATGCGCAAGAAGTTTCCGCGGGCGACCGTGTTGGTCTACGACAATTACAACGCGCTCGCCATCGGCTTTGGGCCTACCGAGCGGGCCTCCGACGTGGTGTTCTCGATCGCCGTGTTCCCGCGCTGGGCGAATTTGTTTTTCCTCCAAGGCGCGCGGCTACCCGATCCGCACAAGCTGCTGAATGGCAGCGGCAAACAGGCGCGCAGCATTCGGCTGGACAGTGCCGAATTGTTGGATCAGCCCGAGCTGCTCGCGTTGATCGACGCCGAGGCGGCGCGGTTGGGTCTGGAGCCGGGCGCTGGCAGCGGGAAGATCGTGATCAAATCGATTTCGGCGAAGCAGAGGCCGCGACGGCCGGCATAGAGTGCGAGGACTGCGCATTCGATATGATGACCCTTCGGACATCTATGCGAGATTTTGACGAAAACAACATCACCGCCGCGGTTATCGACCGCTACAAGAACACCCCCGACCCGCGGCTCAAGAAAATCATGACCAGCCTGGTGCAGCACCTGCACGATTTTGTGCGCGACGTGGAGCCCACCGAAGCCGAGTGGGGACAAGCCATGGACTTCCTCACCCGCACCGGCAAGCTGTGCAGCGACAAGCGGCAGGAGTTCATTCTGCTGTCCGACACGCTGGGCGTTTCCATGCTGGTGGACGCCATCAACCATCGCTTTTCCAAGGACGCCACCGAGTCCACCGTGATGGGCCCGTTCTATGTGCAGAATCCGCCGGAAGCGGCGTTCGGCGCCGACATTCGAGGCGAAGCGAAAGGCGACCCGCTGTATATCGACGGGTCGATTCTGTCGGAAGACGGTAAGCCGGTTGCGAACGCCATCGTCGACGTCTGGCACTCCGACGCGGAAGGTTTCTACGACGTGCAGTTGCCGGAGCTCGAAGAGCCGACGTTGCGTGCGCGCTTCCATAGCGACGCGCAGGGCCGCTTCCGCTTCTGGACCATCATGCCGAAGTATTATCCGATCCCCGACGATGGCACGGTGGGCGAGATGTTGAAAGCGTCGGCGCGTCATCCTTACCGGCCGGCGCACGTGCATTTCATGATCGTCGCCGAGGGGCATCCCACGCTGGTGACGCATGTCTTCGTAGATGGCGATCAATATCTGGATAGCGACGCGGTGTTCGCCGTGAAGAACTCATTGATCCGCGATTTCACGCGCGAAGCGCCAGGCGTCGCGCCGGATGGCAAGAAGATCGACACGCCGTGGCGCAAGCTCCACACCGACTTCGTGCTGTCGAAAGCGGCCGCCCCGCGCAGATCGACGACGAGCGCGCCGGCCGCCTAGGGCTGGCACAAGCTCGCGTCCGCGTTATACGGCACGACGCGCTGTGGCTTGGAATCGGCATTGAGCAGCCAAACCTCGCGATCCTTGAAGTAACGTAGCAGCCGCGCGTCCGATTCCGCGTCCATCTCACGGGCCCACACCACCTTGCTGTGGTCGATATCGGCTCCGTTATACACCCATTCCTGGTCCGGCGAATGATGGGACGAGTAATGCACCATCACAAGTTGCTTCCCGGGGCGACGCGATAACCAAGCCTGAATGTACGCCCGCGCGTCGCCGTGCGCTTCCGCTCCGTGCTCCCAATAGGTCAGCGGTATTCCTAAGTCGGCGGCCGCCAGCTTCATCGTGCTTGCCGTTGCAACACACAGCGGGAGCAGCAGAGCAAAAGCCAGCCCCCGCGTTGGCTTGGTGCGGGACAAAAGAACGTAGATGTGCCTCGAACCCTGCGCAATCACCGCGAACAAAGCTGGAACGATCGGCCCTAAATGGTAGGGATACAAAACCATCTGAAAAAGATTCAGCCCCAACATCACTGCCAGGATTACCATCAGCGGACGAGTACGCCGGTCCAGAAACACCTTGGGCAACAGCAACAGCGGAATCGTCAAAACCGGACCGCAGAAGAACGACCAGTTCTCAAAGGCCCGCACATCCAGGCTGTCTATAAACAATTTCCACGAGCTGTAGATGGTGTGATGCGCTGTTTCTTTCCGGTACATATCGCGCAACACGCGGTGCCGAAACGTCACCTGCTTGACCGGAAGAAAGCCCAAGTTCTCAGGCCATCCATAGGTGTCGCGATTTACTTCATAAGGCATTCGCACCGGACTGCCCGTCACGCGCCAGTTATAGTAACCCGTGAACATCAGGCCCGCGCAGAGAATCAGCCCCCCGGGAACTACGATTTGAGCCCACGCCCGACGCGGCGCGCCAAGAGCCAAGTACACCAGCGCGGCTACGGTAAGAACCATGCCCTCGAACGGCCGCGTGTTCATCAACAACACGACGCCGATTCCGAGCAATATGGATTGCCGGACCCTGTGGAGTCCTTCTTGTCTTAACCGTCGAACGGCGCCCAGAACCAGCGCCCCGCCGATCCCCGGCACTGCACCGCCCAAGTAGCTATTCATCCAGATCGTGGTAACTCCGAACGCCAGGATCGCCAAGAGCGTTCCGAATAGCGCCCATCTGGATGG
>Ga0182024_10001298_pt1 | contig 64668 bp, 59 predicted proteins | sample P32metaG_FD_120480 | JGI IMG/M metagenome (GOLD analysis project Ga0182024, IMG submission 120480) | Permafrost microbial communities from Stordalen Mire, Sweden - P3-2 metaG (Illumina Assembly) | ecosystem: Environmental > Terrestrial > Soil > Wetlands > Permafrost | place: Sweden: Stordalen... | reverse complement strand
GTTCTGTTCAGGAAGATAGGATCGAAATGTCTTTGCCATGATTCGAAAAACTCGCACACCTTGCGGTTCTTTTTCAAGCACAATCAGCAGGACGGAGAGGAATACTCGGACAGACTCCTAGAGAAGCATCAGGAGGAACAGAAAGTTTACCATCACGGGCTTCCGTATTGTTCAGAATTGAAGTAACGATTGGAGGATGTCGGTGGAATACTCTGGACAGACTTGTAGACTCATGTATAATAGTGGCAAGGAGGTTCAATTATGGTAGCGAAGCCAACGAATGTAAAACGAATAAGAGAGAAAATTCCACGTCTGGTTCTGGACCTGTCCGATGAACAGAAAACGGCTTTCAGCGCGTTGTGTGATGCAATTTTCCCTGGGGCGCGCGCGAGTTATAGTCACGTGCTCCGGAGACTCATCGGCGATGCTTGCGAAAAACATAAAATTCAATGGCCCGAATCGGACGCACGATGAAAACTGCAATAAAAACTCCGATCACCTTTGCCAATCAGGCGGATGTTTTGCTCGAACACCTTCGGACGAGGAAGCGCGACCCAGTCAAGGGCTCGACGTTATCTGTTTATGGCTCGTACGTTCACACCTGGATCGTTCCATCGTTGGGCGGCCAGAGCCTCGCCAGCTTCGGCACGCCAGAAATGAGATTGTTCATCTCTCTACTTGCGAAATCTCTGAAGCCAAAATCCGTAAACGAAATTGTCTCACTCACGAAACAAATTATTGCAAGCGTAGTGGACGAGACCAGCGAACAACCTATGTTTCCGCGTACTTGGGACTCGCATCGGATTGATTTACCTCGCGTCGTTCAGCGAGACCAGCGAACACCGACCGTCACCCGCGAAGACATCGAGCGTGCGATCCGCGACTCAATCGAGCCTTACTCCGTATTGTTCGCTTGCCTTGCGGGCACAGGCCTGCGCATCAACGAGGTATTGAGCGTACGGCTGGACGATGCCGCCACCACCGATACCGGAACGCATTCCGTGTTTGATGTGGCGTCGGCAACTATCCATGTCAGAACCGGGTTGTGGCGCCGCCGCGAACAATCAAGCCCGAAGACGGCCGCGGCGATCCGCTCGGTGGAACTCTATTCAGAGCTTGCCGCGATGTTGGCAGCGTTCTCTCTCCATCGTACAGGCTTCTTATTCTCCAACGATGGCGTACAACCCCTCTCCGAATCCACGGCGAGATTGCGTCTTACAACCCTCGGGTTACCCGGATTCCATAGTTTCAGACGGTATCGGACCACCTGGCTGCGGAAGCAACGCGCCCCTGAAGATCTTATTCGCGCGTGGTTGGGGCATAGCGATGGGTCAATCACAGACCATTACAGCAAACTGAGTTCAGACGATCTCTGTCGGCGCTCAGAGTGCGAACGGATAGGTTTGGGTTTCAATCTCCCGGAGGAATAAAATCTACATGACATCGAAGACAGTAAGTATTCAGTTCCACGAATCTGATTTCGCGCTGCACCTCCATCGGGACGGTACCATGATAGAATGCCGCAGCATTGAGACGCAAAGGAGGGCGCTACTGTGGCACAGCGCATTATCCAAGTTAGGGTTACAGTTGAAGTCGAAGACAAACCGTCGTATGACTTGCTTCAACGCCTAGTGACGGACGAGACGTTGCTTAAGGTTGGCGGCCAGATGCTCGGTGCCCTTAAGCCCGTGGGGGCGGTACTCGAAGCTACGGTGGCCGTATGCGTGCCAAAGGGAAATGAATGGGAACCTGAGGTTGTCTTTAACTTAACAAGGCGGACCAACGATTGAGCATTTTCCTGTATGCTCGACAACCCTACCCCACGATCCGACCGCTCCGAACGGCAACAGTATCCCGATTCATCTTGCCGTAAAAGTATTCCAACTCATACCTTCCATCTGGCGCGTTCGTGGGTTGTGTGAACCGTGGATCGGTGGCGGCGGAATCTTCCACGCCAGCACCGCCTAAGTGAGATCGTACGGAAACAACTATCCTAACGGGGAATTCGCGGCCATCTTCAGATATAAGCCGGGCATCGAGGGTTTCAACGCTCATAACAACTCCGCACGTGGATTCTACCACACAAGCTCCCGCCCGGTATGAGGATTCCCGCCCGTTTGTTTTTTATTTATTGGCCTGAGCGCGGAATTCCATCTCGTTCTTCTCAAATTTCCCGAAATCAAAAGTCAAAGTTTTCTGGTTACCTAACTCATCCGCTGTGACAAACGAAACGTTATCGTTCCATGCGGAATCTACTTTGAAAGTGTGGACATCAACATACCTGTATCCAACCTGATCGGAATTAAGCAAGCTGGCAATGTAGGTTGTCACCGCAGGTAGATCGTCAAACGTGCTCACCATCGGACGCAATGTTTGGCCGCCATGTTGAATGATAACCGGCCTCTGAAAGTTCAGGATTACCGAAAAATGGGTAACCACAACTTGCAAATGCCCATCGCAGAACGACTTCACATCCTGTAGGGACGGTGGATCTTCTAATTTGTTGTGACTGTTGGTTGCGACATTTAATGCACACGCGAGCGGCGAGTTGACAACGAAACTTGAGAGCGGGTCCATTTGCAGTCTGGTATCAAAGTGTAGAATTTTTACTTCTCTCTTGTCGCGTTTGTGTGGGAAAGCGTCAGTAATCGCAATCTGATAATCCGCATCGCTAGGGTGCAGCCAGCTTTGGGTTTCGGTGCTTTGCGCTTGCGCCACTTGTATGGGCAACGCGACGGTCGGAAGGAGAAACACGATTAATAGGACGCGCCAAACGGTTGACATGGGCTGGTCCCCCGTGCCGCGGATTCTACCACGCACGGTCCCCGGCGCACCCGGATTCAACCGTGCATGGCATCCGAAAGTTCTTTTGCCTCGGATTTTAGTCCAATGTCGCGCGCTAGATATTGCTCCAAAGGCCGCTGTTGGAAACCGTGTGAAACGTGTGCCATCCCTTGGGTTCGCGCGCGGTACAATGGCGTATTCCATTCGTTGTCTATGCAAAATGTCCGGTCCAGTTCTGTCCGGGCATCGTGATACCAGCGCGAGAAATGCACGCCAGCAAATCCTTCGACAAACCCTCCCGAACTTGGAATCTTCAATGTCCGGTGTGCCTACATAAGTTCGCCATCGCAGAAATTCACCTGAAATCCGATGACTTCTCGTTGGAAAAACTACGCCAACTTTACCCCGAGGCCGCGCGTTCGTAATTGCTCTGACTGTACGGCCCCCCATCGAAGCATCACCATCCGTGCATGACATTTAATCCTGGATCGTCTACCTACGCCGGGAATGGTCCTCGAATAATCTTGTCGGGAACCATTACCCTGAAAAAATTGTTGCAGTTGATGCATGGAATCGTCTTGTCGCCTTTCCGTGAGATTCCGGGGCGCGCGTTAACGTGGACCTTCTGTTTGGTCTTACAGCGTGGGCATTCCACTGTCGTTACGACATAACGATCGTTAACCATTGGTCACGGATGGCTTACGGGCGCAAAAGATGGCGAAGTAAAGCTAAACAATAACACTCTCATTCCGTCTTTTCGTAGGCTTCCAAAAACCCATCCATACCAAATACCGAACTTGGTTCATCATAGGCAATGTCAGTCACACACGCACCATGACAATGGGCGTGATTCAAGTTTGCATTACCCAAATCCGCTTGGGAAAGGTCTGAGTCGTCCAGATCTGCATAAGAGAGGTCCGCTCCGGTAAAATCTGCGGCAATTAACTTTGCGTTACGTAAGATTGCATGGGATAGAACCGCATCCGTCAAGTCTGCATTGGTTAAATCCGCTCCCGTCAAATCTACCCCGGTTAAGTTTGCATACAAGCCGGACAAATCGACGTTAGACAAATCGATTCCAGCAAGGTGTGCCCAGGATAAATCCACATCCATTCTATGAGCGGTCAAAACCAAATCGCGGAGATTGTTTGTTTCACCCGAAAATATCACCTTCCCGCTTCGCCTATCTTTAATCTGGTGTTCCGTACCTGGCCTCCGTCGTGCCGTCTTTTTATTTACGACGAAGATTTGGAATTTATCTATTTTACCCTGAAGCAATTCGATGTGATCTTCGCCCCAACTCCAAAACACTCGCTGAGCAATCTCGATATGATCTTCGGTGAATCGGGTTTGAGTGTCTTTACCTGATTGATCTCTATAAAAGACAAGCCTAGAGTCTAAATCAAAAACTATGCGGCTTCCAGTCGGAAGGTTTTGAATCAGTTCTCGCGCAGAATCAAAATCCTGCGGCTCATACTTTTCTTCGGGTTTCACAGTTCCTCCTTCGTTCAATCTCCATAACTAAGAATAGAACGTCGGACTAAACCCCGGCATGGTTGTAATATTACGCTCATGGATGACCTTCGCATTGGTACATCGGCATTCACCGCGGCCGGAACGCCGGTTAGTTCCATTTTTTCCATTATAAAAATGTAATGTTCGAGCTAGGCTATGGCAACGCAAAAAGTGAGATCATTGATAGTCCCGGCCCATACCCTTACCGTCGATTATGAGAGTTGAGGAATTCCGTTCCGAACTTCGAGCGCGACTGCAGCGTCACGCTACTGACGTCCTGCTGCGCATTGCTGGTTCCGATAACAATTGCGTAGCACTGACGGGCGGCGATATTCTTCATGAGAGTCAGCGTCTGGCCCATCTCTCGATCGCCCCGGCAGGCCGGGTTGTTCTGCTGCTACTGCCCCACTCGGTCGAGCTTTTCTTGTTACACATCGGCCTGATCTTGACAGGACGCGTTCCCGCAATTTTGCCCTGGCCCACCAGCCGCGTGGATCCCGAAAAATATCAGAGGAACCTACTGCACCAATTCCACAACCTGCCTGCTGAGGAATTGATCACAATCCCCAAGCTCGCCACGAATCTCCGTTCAGCACTTCCGTACCGAGTCGTCGGGTGTCAAATGGAAGGCATCCAGCTCTGGGAACAGACGTTTTCGATCACCCCTCCTCTTTTAAAAGACGACCTTGTCAAACCCGGCAGTGTGCCATCCCAAGATCTAGGAGCGGCGTTATTCCTGCAGTTCTCGGGCGGCACGACTGGCTCTCAGAAGGCGGTGGTCATCACGGCGCCAATGCTGACTCTCCAGCTAGAATCTTTGCGGGAAGCGCTGCTTTTCTCGTCCCAGGACGTCGTCGTTTCCTGGCTGCCGTTGTATCACGACATGGGCCTGATCGGATGCCTCTGGTTCCCGCTTTGGCATGCTTCGCCGTCCGTACAATTCCCCGCGAACGACTGGCTCCTCAATCCCGGTCTTCTGTTCGAATACCTTGAACGCTATAGGGGCACATTTTGCTGGCTGCCGAACTTTGCGTTTTCGTATATGGCAATGCAGCGAAGATCCATGGCTGGGGCCTACTCGCTAGCCCATGTCCGCGGTTACGTCAACTGCTCAGAGCCGGTTCGATTGCATTCCCTTCGAGGGTTTGTTGAAACGTTTGCCGATTGGGGCGTCTCCATGCGGCAGATGCAGGCATCTTACGCCATGGCGGAAAACGTATTCGCCGTCACCCAGACCGAGATAGGCCGGGAGCCGAGCACGGTCTCGCGCATGGCGGTGGTAAGAGAAGGAAACGGCGCACCGCTTGCGTTTGATTTGTTCGAAGACGTGTACGTCTCAAGTGGCGAGCCCATCGGTGGCACGCAGGTCCGAATCGTGAACTCGCAAGGCAACGTCTGTTCGCAACGAGAGGCCGGTGAGATTCAGTTATCGACCGAATCGCTGTTTTCCGGCTATTGGGCCCTCAAAGGCATCACAAGCAGCCCGTCCACGTCCGAAGGATGGTACGCCACAGGCGATTACGGTTTCATGTCGACTGGGGAACTGTATGTCATTGGGCGTTTGAAAGACCTCGTAATTGTTGGCGGACAGAATATTGTTCCAGAGGACGTAGAGACCGTCGTCAACACGATTTCTGGAATCTACCAAGGCCGGGTGGTCGCGTTCGGAATCGGGAACATTAATGACACGGAAAGTCTGATCGTGGTGGCTGAAATGAGAGGCGCATACGATCGGGACCGTGCCGCGGCAATGGAAAAAGAAATTGCGATACTGGTTAATACCACGATCGGAATTGGACCTGCGCACGTCCGGGTACTTCCCGAGCGCTGGATTGTGAAGAGCACGGCGGGCAAGATTTCCCGGCGAGAAACCCGAGAACGATACCTGTGCGAATACGCGCGGCAAGGCACTTAGGAAATCGGAGATAAGACGCTTGTACGAAGATGCGCGTGGACAGGGTCCCGGTGACTGCCCTTTTTGATTTTCATTGATGTCCACTTGCCGCTAACACCGGACGCGCCGCAAATCGAGAGAACGTGGGTCGTGGCGGAGATGCAGATTTTTTCTGCTGAAACACGAATATGAATTTATTGGAAAAGTATTGCGCGTCGAATCTCGCACGGAAAGCGCCGCCGGAACATTTGGTGTTGCAGTCTCCATTGAAAAGTACGAAATGATTCGAAACAACCGGAAGATTTGAGTTTGGCGCATCACTTCGACGATTTGGTAACTTCAGATATCGGGTAGGTTCCCCCCAGAGCACCCCCACGCGCCCGCAAGACAATAGGCCGCCTGATTCATGCGATCATCATGGCATCCCCTCACCGGGAGTGAGAGAATGCACATGGGAGGGAACGCGAATGCAGCGGTCCGCGAAAGCCGTTTTTATTGCCGTTGAGCAAGACGGCGAAGAGGACGAACCCACGAAAATGGCATAGGCAGTGGCAGTAAAAAATTCAAATTCATTCGCGGGCTAATCCCGGGCGCGCATTCCAGAGCCCGGCGCCGTGGCCCGGGCCGCGGGCGGCGTGATGCAGCAACCACCCAGGGCGGTGCCATCGGCGCGGAATGCTTCCACCAACCCAGATCATCAGGCCGAAGGTCGGGCGTTTTCACTGTATCCAGTGTATCCAGTAAACCCCCAAAACAGGCAAAAAGCTGTCAGTGCTTGTCATCGTGTGGCATATTCGGACGGTAAAAACTTCATCAAAAGCCTTGTAAAACGCAAAAACATCAAATTATGTTGGCTTTCGGCAAGCCTGCAAACGGAATTCAGGATTCTTTGGTCGGCGGCGCGGTTTCCACTGTTTCGACGCGCTCGACGCGTTGCAGGCGGGCAGCCTTGCCTTTGAGCCCGCGCAGGTAGTACAGCTTCGCGCGGCGCACTCGCCCCTGGCGCAGCACTTCGATGGAGCTGATGGATGGCGAGTTCACGGGGAAGACGCGCTCGATGCCCACTCCGAAACTGACTCGCCGCACCGTGAAGCTTGATCCCGTCGATTTCCCGCGCTTCTTGATGATGACGCCCTCAAACGGCTGGATGCGTTCCTTTTCGCCCTCGGCTTCCTTAAGGCGAACGTGGATGCGGACCGTGTCGCCCGCGCGGAGCGCTGGCAGGTCTTTCCGCAATTGTGCTTCCTGAAACTTTTCGATTACGCGATTCATGGCTCGGATTCCCGGCAGACCCACTCAGGTGGGGTCGGCACTACGAAAACAACCACTAATTATAGCCTTAAATCCCGGATTCTCACCACTAAAAACGTTTATCCCGCGACGTTCTTTTCCCACACTACAAAATTCAAATGGTAGATGTCTACTCCTTTGGGTACCAGGAACCCCACGCGATGGAAGTGAGATTTGAGGTAATCGCCGAAGGGTTTATCGAAATCAATGCCGAAACCCGCCACTCCATATTCGGAAAACGAGCGGTTCGACCACAGGAGGTAGCGAACGGGCTTGTGCTCCATCTCCTCGATGAGTTCCTTGGTCATCTTTCCAGGCGATACCAGGCCGGGGGTAAACGCAAAGACCCGCGTGGGGCAATCCACTCCCGAGAGGAAGTACAAACTGGTGTCTTCCGGGATGGATAGGACATACTCGCCGCGGGAAGCTGCCTGCTTCATAAGAGGAATCGCCGCCTGGTAATTCTCCGCGACCCTTTCTTGAACCATGATCTTCCCGCGGTCCGTAATCAGCGGCACAAAATGTCCGCCTATCAGGTCAACACGCGGTGACGCCAAAACTACGGCCACCAAACAACCTAGGCAGATGACAGCTTCTCCGAGCAAGACAAAGCGGCGCGAACGCCCCGTCCTCGGCACGATCGCGAGCGCCAGCAAAAGAAAAGAAAGAACAGCGGGCCCGTTATAGTAAATAGCGTATTCCCTGGGAGTCATCTTCAGCAGGATCCGAAACGCCAGCATGGCGGAAAAAATAAACAATAAACCCAGGGCGAGAGCGCCTTCGGTTCCGCGATGCCGCCAGAAATACCACCAGGCAACGAGGGACGCACCGGCTATATACAGAACCATGTCCTGCGGAAAAAAAATCGCGGACAACAGGGCTTGCGGGATGAATCCCACATAAAACACGTAATACGATAACAGGACCAGAAAAAGTCCCATCCTTAAATACAGTGACTTGGGATCGACTCGCTTCCACCATAGCAGGCAGTAGGTTTCCAGAATCACGACCGCATAAAACGCCCCTCGAATCGCCGCCTCCCGGAACGCCACGGCATTCAGCGCAAATCCGCTTCTTTCCAGCCACATTTTTCCGAATGTCTTCATGAAGTACGTCGTCGGCCAACTCATCATGTTTTCCTGCGTGATGAATCCCGCCCCCGCGATGGAAACCATCCAGCCGATCGCGGCGCCGCAGGCGATTATTCCCGGGAGCGTCATGGCCAGGTCTCGAACCGTGGATTTCCACGACCGGTGCTGGAAATATCGCGCTACGATCAGCAGAAAAAGCGCCGCATAGCACGCCGTGCCGTACTCGAGCTTCAGGAGCATCGCCACGCCCGCCGCCGAGGCCCCGCCCAGCACCCAGCCCCAGTGCTGTGAATTTGCGGCGCGGATGGCAAAGTAAAGAAACAAGCAAGCGGCGACGCAGCCGTACACCGAGGAAAAGCTATACGGCAGCGGAAAACAGAAAAGTCCGGGTTGAAATGCCTGCACCAGAACGACTGCGCCCGCGGTCCAGCCTGCCATCCATGAATAGAGTTCCTTTCCCGACAGGAAAAGCAATGCCGCGCAGGCCAGAGCCGAAATCGATCCCGCCCAATACAGAACTTCCAGTCGTAAGCCGAATATGCGGAACAGGTAGCTGTTGAAGTAGGGCGCTGCGGGGCCATACAAAAACCAGACGTCGCGATACAGCATCTTTCCCTGAGCCAGCACCGAAGGGACATACATCTCCCTCCCAGTGTCGATGGAAAGATTTCCCCATGTGGCCCAAGTGGAATACATGCGGTACGCCCAGAAAAGGATCAACGTCAGGAAAGCAACAACCGTCGTGGAGTTCCAGCGGACTTCGCGGCCCGAGCTTAATTGCAGGAAATACGCGTCAAGGTGCCCGGGTGGAACGGCCGGTGACGCCTCCGGCAAATCGTCGACGACATCGCCGCTGGCATGCATTTGCATGGAATCTCGATCATAGCAATAGTTCACGTGCGAAAAGACAGGAGATCAGCCGAGTCGTACTCAACCAATCATCTGGTCACCCGGGATTTCCATTTTGGATTCGTATGCGCGAAGGATATGCTCGTGATTCAAGTTGAGGGCGTCGAACCCCATTTAAAGCAGTTCGATTGAGCTGATTGAATCTTCCGTGCAAACACTAGACTGGATCATTCTCGCGATTTGCATTGGACTGGCGTGGCCCAATCCGGGCTTGGGCGAGCCGCTCCTTACGTGGGGTAAAAGCAAGTTTTCCGCGTTCGCGCAACACAAACTCCTCGCCGTGCTGGCCATCGGCGCGATCACCATCATTGCGCGCGTGGCGCTGCTGCCCTGGATGCCCGTGCCGCAGCCGAAAGTTCACGACGAGTTCAGCTACCTGCTCGCTGCGGACACATTCGTTCACGGACGCCTGGCAAATCCGCCGCATCCCTTGTGGATTTTCTTCGACACGTTTCACGTCATCCAGCACCCGACATATTCCTCGATGTATCCTCCCGCGCAGGGTATGGCGCTCGCCGTCGGAAAGCTAATGGGGAATCCATGGATCGGCGTGCTGCTCAGCTCGGCCGCGATGTGCATGGCCATCACGTGGATGTTGCAGGGATGGGTGGACCCCGAATGGGCGCTACTGGGCGCCGTGCTGGTCCTGTCGCGAATCGGGCTCTTCAGCTATTGGATGAACAGCTACTGGGGAGGCGCCGTGGCCGCGACCGGCGCGGCGCTCGTGATGGGCGCGTTGCCGCGCATCTGGGAACACCAGCGCCCGCGCGATGCAATCATTCTTGGCGTGGGAGCGGGAATCCTCGCCACCAGCCGCCCGGTGGAGGGCCTCATTTTCTGCATTCCGGTGGGAGCGGCGTTGCTGTGGGGCGCTCTGCGGCAGGATTCCTCCATGCGCGGAGCTTACATAAAGCAGGTTCTAATACCGCTCGCTGCGGTTGTGGGATGCGCCGTTGCTTTCATCGCATTTTACAACTGGCGCGTGACCGGGAACCCGCTGATCTTTCCGCACCTGATCGAGCAGCGCCAGTATATCCGGACGGCGCTGTTCCTCTGGCAACACGACAAGCCGCCCATCGCCTATGCGAATCCGCAATTCGATGATTTCTATCACAACTTTGTGCCTAGCCTCTATCAGGCAAGCTGGCCTGCCGCCGAGGGCCAATTGGAGTGGAAATCCACGTGGTTTTGGCAGTTTTTTATCGGCCCGGCGCTTTCGATTCCATTTCTTGCGCTGCCCTGGGTGCTCAAGGATTGCCGAAACTGGTTGTTGCTGGCGCAGGTCGCGCTTTGCTCGCTGGGCCTCTGGATCATCGTGTATTTCAACCCGCACTACGCCGCTACGCTGATGGTGACGGTCGTTATATTGATGATGCAAGGCATGCGCCTCCTGAACGGCTGGCAATTCCGCAGTCATCCCGTCGGCGCGGGACTCACGCGCCTGATCGTTCTTTTCAGCATTTTCATCGGTCCTGTTTATTTTGCCCACATGGTGATGCCTCAACCGCATCCATTGATTACATGGCTTCATCAGCGCGCTGCTCTGATCATGGCCGCGGCCGCGGTTGCGCTCGTAGCTCTGCGCCTCGGTTCTTCCCGTGTGGCGCGCCCAAGGGAGGGCCGGTCCCTTCTAATTGGCGCGTGTGAACTTCTGCTCGTCGCCGGGATCATGCTGCAGGCCGCCGTCATCCAGATGGACCTCTATCCCGACAACTACGCCCTCGTGGACGACCTGTCTCAGCCCTTTCGAAGACTGGTCGAACTGCAACTCGCCGCGCTCCCCGGCAAACATCTGGTCCTGGTGCGCTATTCAAAGGATCACAATTCAGGCGAGGAATACGTTTACAACGACGCTGACATTGACAATGCAAAAACCGTGTGGGCTCGGGAAATTCCGGGCGTGGACCTCACGCCGCTGCTCGGCTATTTCCGGAATCGCGATGTGTGGGTGTACGAACCCGACGTGGATGATGAGAGTGTGACTCCGTATTCGCCGCAGAGTCCTATTCAGTGAAAACGAATGCCTGACGCGTCTAGACCCGTCCTACGAACAAGTGCGTGCACGCAATTCGGAACGCGGCGATAAGCATGAGGCTGCACAAAAGCTGAAGCTATGGTTCAAAAACGCGGATTTCGGTCGAAGTAAATACAGAGTGGTAACCCACGGGTATCAGCTGCGGATCATACGGGCCGATCACGACGATTTCCTCCCGGGTGCCGCGATTGAGTGGCAACTCGGGCGGGCAGTATCGCGATGGATTCTGAACGTCAATGTGTTCGAACTGTACTTCGTTCCCGAGATGCGCGCGAATTAAAACCCGCAAGGGATACTCCCAGTCATCCACTCCAGTGATAATTCCAACTCTGGACGGGCCGCCGCGGGCAATCTTTGCTGCCGCGGCGATGAAGGGATCGCGGATGGCGCTCTTATTTGCAAAGTAGAGGTTCGCACGGGGCTGCCCAAGAATCGTCGCTTCGCCGACCAACGGACGTTCCTTGCCTGCTGCAGAATAAAAGGATCCGACGAAAAGAAGGAGCATTGCCACAAACGGCGCGACCCTCCGAAATAAATCGCGCGATAACAAGAGGCCGAAGACAGGCGCTACGGCAACGAAGAGCGGCAGATGGAGTCTTGCAATCCAGGGCTGCCATTTCAAATAACCGCAAAAAACCAAAAACGCTCCTGCGAGGCAAGCGGAGTAGACTGCGGCGGGGCGATTGTAGCGAAAATTCCACAACGCCACGAACACCGCGAGTCCGGCGAGGATCAGGTGAAGCGGATTACCTGCGTCATCCTCGCCCATGGATAGTGAGGAAGAGAAGCGGAATCGTGTGTCCAGGAACGTCGTTCGGGGGTCATTGATATCCATGCCCGTCAAATCGTGAATTCGCAACTTCGCGGTCAGAATGCTCTCGCCCAGAATGCCTTCGTCTCCCGGGGGTACGCCCATTTCCACGGCGAGATTGCGAATGACGTTGGAGGACACCGCCGCGGGTGTAAGAATCTGGTTCACGTACGTAGCGGTTTCAGCCCGAGGGCCCAGCGGCCATCCAAACGTGCGCTCATTGCGTAGAATATGGCCCGCATTGATCAGCAGAGCAGCTGCAGCGACGATCGCCAACTGAAACACAGTGCCAGCGCGTAGCTTCCTGAATAGAGCAAATGTGGCCCATAGCAGGAACGGCCCAGCCAGGACAAGCGCGCTCATTTTGGTCAGTGCAGCCAACCCGAGGCTCCCACCGGCAAGCGCGGCCGTGCCTCGCGGATAGGGCGTCGTGCCATAGATCAAATCGAATGTGAAGGTGAGAAAGCAGAGGAACCAAAACGACATCACGTAGTCCGTATGCGTGCTGGAAGCTTGCAGGATCCCCATTGGGATCGTCGCGCAGAAGACCGCCAGCAATTGTCCCCTGGACGCGGCGCCCAGCTTTTTGGCCAGCAGCGAAACGCCGACAACGCTGCCCAGCATGGCAAAGTATTGCACGCAGTTCGCAAATCGGTCGCTGCCGTGGAGGATCTGCAGATGGGTGATGGCGAATTCGGACCAGGGACCCATGTAGAGCTGGCGCGTAATGTTCGTCGGATAGTCGCGAACCGAACGATGATCAACCCAATTGGCTACCCTGGCCATATGATATGTCATTGAATCCCAGGTATTTGGGGGTGCTGTGAGGGCGGCCACAACGATTGCCAGCAGGATGGAACACATTCCGCCTGCAAGTACTGCTGTTGTGAGCCCTTCCCGTCGGAAAAAGCCCGCGAATGTCTGCTTGATTTGTAAAGGTCCTGGCCATAGCCGGGCGAATACTGCGAAGGATATGCAGGAGATCAAACCCCAAGCTACGACCAGGGGCACAAAGGCAAGGGAGTGGAACAGGCTGAGTCCCTCGGTCAGAACAACGACGATGACGCCCCAGATTACGCTGGCGGAAAGCGCCGCTTCACGCCAACCCGAAAATACCCTCCGAAAGATAAGGAAGGCGGCAAACCCCGCCGGGAGCACCATAAAAGGGAGCATCCTGCCATGATATCTTCGATGTGCATGATTCCCCTCTGACTCTCGGACGGCCAGTAGTTAATCTGCAACAGTAACCATGTTGCTTATCTCTCATGGCGATCTGCTCTTGCAAATCTCGTTTACTTGAAATTCTGCAGAATCAATCTCCTCCACAAGCCGTGTGGCCAGTTCACATTACGCAATGTGCAGGCCGGGGATGGGACCTTATTCGGCGAGCGCCAACAAATCCGGCCGATTCCGGCGCGTTTTTTCAAGCGCCTTCTCCTGGCGCCAGCGGCGAATCTGTTCGTGATTGCCGCCGATCAAAATCTCGGGCACCGGCCAGCCGCGAAATTCCGCGGGGCGCGTGTAGTGGGGATAGTCGAGAAGGAGGTGACTGGCTTGCCCTGAGCTCGGCGGAGCGAAGGGTGCTCCTTTATTCGTGACTGCCGATGCGGGAACGTCGAGCTTTTCCGCGGTGCTAAAAGATTCGTTGACTGAAGAATCTTCATTGCCTAGCGCGCCGGGGACCAATCGCGTTACCGCGTCAACCACCAGCGCGGCTGCAAGCTCACCGCCGGACAATACGAAATCGCCGATCGAGAGTTCATCGGTCGCCAGATGCTCGGCGACGCGCTCGTCGACTCCTTCATATCGGCCGCACAGCAGGATGATCCGATCAAGCTGAGCGAAGCGCCGCGCCGTCTCCTGCCGGAACATTTTCCCCGATGCAGAGAGCAGGACGATCGCCGTACCGCGAGCCTCCGTTCCACTGATGCTGCCGGGTGAAGGTTCGTTCTGTAGGGGCACGGCATGCCGTGCCCCTACGACTTCGTGACCTGAATCCCCCAACAAAGATTCGACAGCCTCAAACAGCGGCTCCGGTTTCAACACCATGCCTTCGCCGCCGCCGAACGGACGGTCGTCCACGGTGCGATGGCGATCGTGGGTGAACGCGCGCAAATCGTGCACGCGCACGTCCATGAGTTGCGCTTCGCGCGCGCGCCGCACGATCCCGTAGTCGAGCGGGCCGGTAAAGAAATCAGGGAAAATGGTGATGATGTCAAATCGCATCGGTCAAAGGCATACAGCTAATCAAATTAACACGCCAGGCAAGCATTTCGCCCCGACGGGGCTTATATTTTTTTCTTCACATGTTCCCAACGCTCTTACAAAACGTGTTTCGCGGTGGGCTACTCTCTTCCGTCCCTCCTGGACTTAAGCCGGGAGATGCACGTCGCGGCCGCCTTGCCACCACAGCATATCTCTTTACGGTTAAGGGCTACCAGCTCACTACATCGATACGGACATTTGTGGAAGATGAACTGATTCCAAGGCATGGATCAGTCCCATAGGGACGGAACATCGTAGCCCAGCGCGCTCGCCCTGATCCCGCCCTGCGAGAGAAGGGTCAGTGCTGGGAAAACGTGGCAATTATGCAGCAAGCCCCGGCAGGGGCGGCACAATCTTCGAGGGCACTAACGTCACGTCCGATTCAAATCCCGCAAACCTTCTGGCAGCGTGACGTCAATTCGTTTCGCCTGCACATCAATCCGAGTGCAAAACTCCGCGGCGAGCGGGACGAGGACTTCCCCATCATCGGTTTGCACCGACAGCAAGGGAACACCTCCAGGAAATTCGACATCGCCGACCGATCCCATCGCCGCTGTCGCGCCTGCTTCCCACACTTCGCAGCCGATCAGATCGCTGACGTAGAATTGCCCGTCACCCAGTTGCGTGCGCTGATCGAACGGCAACTGGACTTCCGCGCCGCGCAATTTTTCCGCCGCTTCCACCGAATCGACGTCGGCAAAATGGAAAATCGCCTGGCCGCCCCGGCTCGTGGAAAGCCAGCATCGTTCGACGCCGACGCGGCGGGGGGCATTTCGGCCATCCGCGAGCCACACTTCGCGCAGGTTCGGCAGACGTTCTGGAAAATCAGTGAGGATTTCGGCGGCGACTTCACCGCGCAGTCCGCGCGCGCGCAGTACTCTCGCCAGGGTAATGCCGGTGAACGATTCCGCGGCCACTCTATTCGAGGATTTCAAGCGTGAGGCGCTTGTGAAGTTTCATTCCCGCAGCGCCCAGGATTGTGCGCATGGATTTCGCCGTGCGCCCTTGCCGGCCGATTACTTTACCGAGGTCGTCGGGATGCACACGCAATTCAAGGACGGTGACCTGTTCACCGTCGACCGACTTCACTTGCACGTTATCAGGATGATCCACCAGTGCCTTCGCAATCGCTTCAACGAGTTCTTTCATGGGGCCCTCCACAATAGGAAATTCGTGGTTTCAGCGTGAACTCTCGCCTGTACTGTTCCCGAGGGCCAGCGGGAACTTCCCCGAGCCTCCGCGATTCCGTCCTGCGGGGACTCAGGCGATCTTTTGCGCGGTCAGGAAGCTGCGGACCGTGTCGCTGGGTTGCGCGCCGACTCCGAGCCAGTACTTGATCCGGTGCGCCTCCAGCTTGATCTCCGCCGGATTTTTCAGAGGATCGTAAGTTCCGACGATCTCAACGGTCCTGCCATTGCGGGGCTTGCGCTTGTCGAGCACCACAATTCGGTAAAACGGTTGCTTCTTCTTGCCGATCCTTGCCAGACGGATTGCCAGCACGATTCACTTCCTCCTGCACAGGATTATAGCTGTTTCCATGCAATTTCGATACCCTGCGGGCAACCGAGGGGGCCCTGAACTTCCCCTATTAATTAAAGATGCACATTTTGTGTCAGGGGTTTGTCCGGTTCGGTTCGAACGGCATCAGGTGGAAGGGGCGCGAGAGAGGGCTGCTATGCGCCCGTGAGTTTGCCGAGGCCTTTGAGGCGGCCCTTGGCGGCAAGAGCGCCATACTGCTTCATCATCTGCCGCATTTGCAGGTACTGCTTCAGCACCTGGTTGACCTCCTGCACGGAGGTGCCGCTGCCGCGCGCAATGCGCTTGCGCCGTTTGCCGTCAATCAGTCCGTGATCATTACGCTCGGAGATCGTCATGGAATTGACGACGGCTTCAATTCGTTTCAAGCGCGATTCGTCGACCTGCACGTCCTTCGGGATGTTCGCGAGAGGGCCGATTTTCGGCAGCATGCCGAGCACCTGCTCGATCGGTCCCATCTTGCGCAGCTGCCGCAACTGGTCGCGGAAGTCCTCGAGTGTGAACTCGCTGCGGCGCAGCTTGCGTTCGAGCTCGGCGGCCTGCTTGGTGTCGATCGCCTGCTCGGCGCGCTCAATCAGCGAGAGCACGTCTCCCATCCCGAGCACGCGGGACACAATGCGTTCCGGATAAAACGCGTCCAGCGCGTCGTATTTTTCGCCCGTGCCCACGAACTTCACGGGCGCTCCCGTCACTTTGCCGATCGAAAGCGCCGCGCCGCCGCGCGCGTCGCCGTCCAGTTTGGTCAGTACGACGCCGGTAAGTCCCAGCCTCTTGTGAAATTCGCCCGCCGAGCGCACCGCGTCCTGGCCGATCATGGCGTCCGCGACGAACAAAATCTCCGCCGGCGCAAGCTCGCGCTTGAGCGTGCCGAGTTCTTCCATCAGCGTGTCGTCAATGTGCAGGCGGCCCGCGGTATCCACCAGGATTACGTCGTGCGCGGAAAGTTTGGATTCGCGAATTGCTCCCTTCGCGATTTCGAGCGGCTTGTCGGTTCCCGTGCCCGGCCAGCACGGCACATTGATCGCCTTGGCGACCTGCGCGAGTTGCTCGCGCGCTGCGGGACGATACACGTCGGTGGAAACCACCAACGGCCGGTGGCCATGCGCGCCCAGCCACTTCGCCAGCTTGCCGGTCGTGGTGGTTTTGCCCGAGCCTTGCAGGCCGACGATCAGCCAAACCGACGGCGGACGCGAGGAAAACAGCGGCTTCGCGTGCTTGCCCAGCAGCAGCCCGAGCTCATCGCGCACGATTTTGATGACCTGCTGGTCGGGCGAAAGTTGCAGCAGTACTTCCGATCCCAGCGCTTTTTCGCGAATGTGCGCCAGCAGCTCATCGGCAACTCCCACGTTGACGTCGCCTTCAAGCAGGGCTTCACGGATGCCCGCCAGCGCCTCGTCCACGTGCTCCTGCGTGAGTTTTCCCTGCCCGCGCAGGTTCTTGAAAACTCGCTGCAGTTTGTCTGTCAGATTCTCAAACATCGGGTTCGGTCCCTCTCGTACCTGACTATTCTAGCAGGATGCTCGACGGGCTGCTTATGGATGGAATCAGGGCATTTGGTTCGCTTTTGAAATGCGCTGAATAACCGACCACGCGGGTGCTGCACTCTTCACGAATTTCGTGAAGGGTGCGGGTATTTCCCCACTTGCAACTCCTAATTGACAAAACCCCGACCGGAAGCGGCTAACGGGGGAAACGAATGGAAGAAAAAAACCGCACCCTTGCAGACCCACAAGGATGCGGCACCCAAATTCAAGCTCCGTTCGAAGGCGACCGGACATGCGCGATCCTAACTGATGAAGAACTATCGCGCGGCGAAGGCAGATGCAGTCTGCACGCCAAAGTTGAAATTCGGCGCCATGCTCATATCTTTTCCGGGCTTCGCGTCAGGGCCGAATTTCTTCATGAGCACGGGCTTAATGACGGAAGTCCACATGCCATAAAGTTTCGGCGTGGGGTGCAAGCCATCTTCCACGAAGAGATCGCGGGGCAGATTGCCATCCGCATCGAACATGGGCGTCGAAATATCGAGCAACTGAAGATGGTCCGGATGAGCTTTGATGTAATCCGCCATTAATCCATTCGCCGCCTTCATGTTGGGCCACTGCTTCCAGCGCAATACGGAGGGCTTGATGGACATCACATAAATCCAGGTCTTCGGCAACTCGTCGTGAACGATCTTGATGAATTCCTGGGAGTCGGCCGCAACCTCTTCCGGGGTCTTGGTCGAGCCTTCCGCGAGGTCGTTGTCGCCTTCATACACCACGACGGCGCGCGGGTGATACACGTTCACGATGCGCTTCGCGTATTTGTTCAGGTCGGAATACTGCGAACCGCCGAAGCCCCTGTTGATGACGTACAGCGGCGCCATATCTTCCTGCAACGATTTCCAGCGAACGATACTCGACGCGCCCGTAAATACAATTTCTCCCTGCTTGGGCGGATCTACCTTGTCCTGATCCTCGAACTTCTGGATCGTCGGTTCCCAGTCCGTGGGTTTCTTGGCCTGCGCCGATACCGAGCGCAGGGATAGGAATTCGTGGACGCCGGTTCCCAGAAGGAACAGGGCGATCAGGGTGAGGGCACATCTTCGGATGATTTGATTCATTGGTTTATCTCCTGGGCGCTAGGGTATAACGCGTAAACCAGGAATTGCAATGTTTTTGACTTCAGAAATTCTCGCTTGACACCAGTGAGCCTTGAATTCGTAGTGCCGGGTCCATCCCACTTTTTCGGGACGGACCGGGCAGCTTTTTCAGTTTCAACTTTCCAGGTCCGGCGCGATTTCGCCCTGGAACCGTTCCATATTGAATCGCTTTTCAGGATTTTGCTTGAGCCGCAGCAGCCGCTGCAGCGAAGCGAGCCTGCATGTCGCGGGTGAGGTGCGGCACGACGCCAATAATTCGCTCGATCAGCATCAACTGCCCGCGATGGTGCATTTCATGTTCTTTCACGGAGAGAATCAAGTCAAACCGCGTTCGGAATGGCGTGGGCGCTCCCGCGGGCATGTCTACATGCTCCGCGAGGAAACTATCGGGCTGGCTTTCCACCCAGGTCGCCCATTTCTCGCCGAACGAGCGAAGCATATCGAGTATCTGCTCCTTGGTCCGAGGCGCCGTCTCTTCCGCGCGCATCCGTTGCATCAGCGCGGGAAAGTCAAACCCTGCTAAATTCGAGCGGTGTTCTTCGGCATTGATTTTGTACTGAAACGTGTAACCGAGCGCGATGTGCGACAGCATTTCACCGACGCTGCGCGTATCCGGCGCCGCTCGATAACTGTATTTGTCTTCCGGAATATCCTGCGCGACCGCAATCGTATTCTTGCGGACCGTTCGAAAGCTCGCGGCCAATTCCTTTGCTCCGTAATAATCCACGTGACGTCTCCTTTTATTTCAACAAATCGTTTTCTCTGGGAATCCAGATGGGGACAAAAGTGTACCATGCGGCTGGGCAAAGATGAATTAGTGAACGGCAGGTATTGGTCGGCCACGTTCCGAGAATCCCGTTTAATCGGACTGTATCTAAATTCCTGAGAGGTACAGGCTCGGGCGTCGCCCAAGTCGCTTCATTGTTTTACCGCGTCCAAGGCGTCAATTTCACGTTGATATTTCCGTGCCAGTCTCAGTTGCCGCGTCACCACAAGGACCAAGAATGCGACAGAAGCCGCCAGCCGAATCGGATGGATTCTCTCGGGGTGCTCAATGGCACCGCCAATCAGGAGGACGACGGCACCCGGCACTACCATGACCACCCGGGACCAAAGCCACAGGCCACTGTGAAAGTCTCGTTGCCGCTCAAGTTCGATTCGGTAGAACATGGCACTCGCCAGGGGTTCATTTTCCCTGATCACGCCTGCTGATTTCTTGCGAATCAACAGGAGTTGATAACCAACGTATCCCGCGCCAATGACCAGGAGAGCGGCACCGATGCCTTCAATCAGATTGCCAGCTTTGAATAGCAATCGAGCGCATACCACGACCAAAAAAAGTAGCGCAAGCCCCCCAAGCACGTTGCGTTGACGAATTTTCTTTTGAAGTTGGCCAATCTTTTTCTTAATCTCTTCCAGCGACATGGTCGTTCCCTCCACGGACTGGTTCTGCCAGATATTCTTCACGTCGGCTGGCTCAGGCTCATTCGTCATCGCGCCCTCCTTCGTGAAAGTTTCGGGACAAGATGTTCTTAATACGGTGAATCTTGGTTGCCACGTTTCCTGCTGATAGTCCGGTAATCTCTCCGATGGAACTTGCGTCCATGCCCTCCAAATAGGAAAGGACCACCTGCCGGTCGAGCGGTTTTAGTCTTCGTATCAGGACCTGCAAACGCTCCAGAGTCTCATGCCGGTGTGCGGCTCGTTCGCGGTTGTCTTGGTCAGCCATGTTCTCTATTTCTTCGAGACTCACCATGCTGCGGTTTCTTCTCCGCTCGCGCACCACATGCGATGTCGCCGTGTTGTGAGCCACGCGATAGACCCAAGTTCGCATCGAGCATGTTCCATTGAAACCCGCAAAGCTGCGCCACAATGCGATGTGAATCTCTTGGACAAGGTCGCGCCGCTTGTCGGCGTCGGCTTCATAGGCTCGCGCAAGACGCTCCAGTGCCACAGCGTGCGTGGCCGCCGCTTCCCGGTACAACTCATCTTGGCCGCGCATTTCCGCCAAAGCGCCTCTGTTTTACTGTCCGTATAAGGTAGTCGCCAGCGGTGAGATTTTCTTACAGATTATCTTCAGCATACTCCACTAGGAATTGGTGGCTGGCACTAGAGAGCGACGCCGCAAACCGCCAATGGCCCACCGTGGCCCAGAAATATTCGCGCAAAATCACAACAAAGACTAATCTATGCATCGGTCCACGTAGCTCATGGCTGGTGGGTAGTTCCACGCCTTTGAAAGGAGAATTCATGACGCGCAAACGCGCCGGAATTTTGATCGCCATTCTGGCAGGCATTGCTTTTTCCGGCCGAGCCATTCCCGCGCTTCAAGCACAGACAGTCGCCGCGCCCGATGCCATCTACTACAACGCACATATTGTCACTGTTGACGACAAATTCTCCACCGCACAGGCTGTGGCCATCACGGGAGACAAGTTCACGGCGGTCGGCATGAATGAAGAGGTCCGCAAGCTGGCGGGACCCGCGACGAAGCAGTTCGATCTGAAAGGGCTGACGGTCACGCCCGGTCTGACCGACAACCACTTGCACTCAGCGGGCGGAGGACCTGGCGTGGACCTCTCACGCGCGCGCACTCTCGACGACGTGCTGAAAGCCATTGGAGCCCGCGCCAAACAGAGCAAGCCGGGCGATATTGTCGTGACGAACAACGATTGGCACGAAGCGCAGTTAAAGGAACAACGCGTCCCGTTGCGTCTCGACCTCGACAAGGTGGCGCCGGATGTGCCGGTGGTTGTTGTCCGCGGCGGCCACGAATACATTCTGAATTCCGCTGCGCTTGCCAAATGGGAAATCACCCCGAACACTCCACAACCTAGCGGCGGCCGCATTTCGCGATATGCTGACGGAGAGCTGAACGGCGAGCTTGTAGACCGCGCGAAGCAGCTGGTTTCCCTGCCGGCACCCGCGCCGCAGTCCCTTGAAGAGCGTATCCAGGATCGGATTGCAGAGTACAGCAAACTGAACGCGGCTGGATTGACCGGCGTTCGGCATCCCAGCGGTTCGATCGAGGAATACCGGATGCTGCAAGAGATGGAGAAACGCGGCGTCCTGACCATGCGCGTCACGCAACTGCTTAGCGTCGAACCCTCAAGCCCGCCAGAGAAAATAGAACAACAGGTAAAGTCATGGGGCGTAAACCCCGACGATGGGGATTCGATGGTCCGGCTCGGAGGTATTGGGGAGTTTGGCGTTGACGGCGGGTTTGAAGGCGGCTTCATGCGCGAACCCTACGAGGAACCATTCGGCGATGGAGGTAAGTTCAGAGGCCTTCAGACCGTTCCGCAGGACAAATATAGTGCCGCCGCCATCGAACTAAACCGCTTGGGTTGGCGCGTCTTTTCACATGCTGTCGGCGATGCTGCTATTGACGAAGTTCTGACAGGATACGAAGCGGCCAATGCGGATAAATCGATTGTCGGAAAGCGCTGGGGGATTGAACACGCTTTCATTCTTAGGGACGACCACATCCCCCGGATGAAAAAGCTCGGCCTCTATCTCTCGTTGCAGGATCATCTCTACCTGGCCGGTCCGAGCCTTGTGAAATATTGGGGCCTGAAACGCGCATCCTGGACGACCCCTGTTCAGGCGTACCTCGATGCCGGCATTCCGGTGTCCGGAGGAACCGATTCCCCCGTAGTGCCCTACCCGCCGCTTTGGGTCTTCTATCACTTTGTCACGCGCGACACGATATCCGGCGGAGTACTCGGAGAGGATCAAAAGATTTCTCGTGAGGACGCGCTTCGCATGATCACGCGGAACCACTATTACCTCTCTTTTCAGGAACAGACAGATGGCATCATCGCCCCCGGGCGGCACGCCGACATGGTGGTCCTGGCGGAAGACATCATGACGGTTCCAGCCAAGCGCATCGAGCAGATGAACGTGCTGATGACCGTGGTGGCCGGCAAGGTAGTGTTTCGCAATCCGGACTTCGGCAAAATGACCGGCGCCGAAAGAACAAGGTCGCAATAACTGGCCAAAGGCTACTTTAAGTTTGTCTCCTCAATGGAGTCTTGATAACTCAGTGCGCCACCATTGCGGCATTTTCCCTGCTGCTGTACTATCCCGCCAGCGGAGGAACCTCTAATCGCCACCGCCGAAACCATTGCAGTTCCAAACACTCCGGCCAACCGGACCGCTGAGCAGGCATCGCGCACCGGGCGTGTGGTTTCGCTCGATGTTTTTCGCGGGCTGACCATTGCGGCCATGATTCTGGTGAACGATCCTGGGTCATGGGAGCACATTTACGCGCCGCTCGAACATGCTGAGTGGAACGGCTGGACGCCGACCGATCTGATCTTCCCGTTTTTTTTGTTCATCGCCGGGATTTCCATGACATTGTCGTTTGCGTCCCGGGCCGCGCGCGGTGTCACGCGCACATCTCTCGCATGGCACATCGTGCGGCGCAGCACGGTGATTTTCGCGATCGGATTGTTCCTCAACGGTTTTCCAACGTTTGACTTCCATACCATTCGCATCATGGGAGTGCTGCAGCGAATCGCCTTGTGTTATCTCGCCGGGGGGCTGCTTTATCTGTTTACTTCTCGAATGGGTACCTCCGCGAATGGCCGCGCACGCTCGAATGTCGCTGTAATTGCCGGCACGATCGTGTTTCTGCTCGTTGGATATTGGGCGGTGATGAAGTTCGTGCCGGTGCCCGGCTACGGGGCAGGCCACCTGGGCCAGAGCGACAACCTCGGCGCCTACATTGACCGCACGCTCATGGGCGGCCATTTGTGGAGCGAGTCCATTACGTGGGATCCGGAAGGTATTCTTTCGACGTTCCCGGCTATCGCAACCTTGCTCATCGGATTACTCGCGGGCGAATGGCTGCGTTCGGATCGCGAAGGCGGCCGCAAAGCCCTGGGCCTGTTGATCGCCGGAATTCCGCTGCTGGTGCTCGGCCTGCTGCTTGAGCCCTATTTCCCGATCAACAAGAATTTGTGGACAAGCACGTTTGTGCTGTTCACAGGCGGCTTCGCCCTTTTGTTATTCGCCGTGTGCTATTGGGTTGTGGATTTGCGTGGATTGCACAAGTGGGCCGCGCCATCACTTGTGTTTGGCAGGAACGCGATTCTAGCCTATGCTGTCGCGGCGCTCGTATCGGAGATCAGCACCGATTTTGATTTTCACGATTCCACGGGCCGCGCCCACACGCTGCATGGCTGGTTCTACAGCCGCTACATCATTCCCCATGCAAGTCCAATCAACGCGTCGCTCGCATTCGCGGTGGTCTTCGTGGCGCTGATCTTTGTGCTCATGCTCCCGTTTTACAGGTGGAAGATTTTCGTTCGCGTCTAACAATGATTACAGTAACGACCGAAACTTTTCCGCGCTCGGTTCCAGTAGGACAGCCACTCTTGTGCCTGTGCTACTAGAACCCGCTCTGAATCGACTTTTTCCGAGGCCTGTGAAGCCTGTCCTACTAGCTCGTCTTCCCTGCGTACTGCAACTTCACGCGCGCGCTTTTTTCGGCCACCGATTTTGCCAGCTCTTCCTTGTAGGCTGTAAGCCGCCGCGCGATGACCGCATCGGAAGTGGCCAATATTTCCGCCGCGAAGATCGCCGCATTAATCGCGCCCGGCTTGTCGATGGCCATGGCCGCCACGGGCACCCCTGCGGGCATTTGCACGCTCGAGAGCAGCGAATCAATGCCGGAGAGCACTGTGGTCGCCATGGGCACGGCGACGACGGGCAGCGTGGTGACTGCTGCAACCACGCCGGCCAGATGAGCGGCGCCGCCTGCCGCGACGATCACCACCTTCAGGCCGCGCTCCACCGCCGTCGAAGCATACTCGTGCGTGCGCGCGGGCGATCGGTGCGCCGACGTCACTTCGATCTCGTATGGCACGTCGAATTTCTCGAGCATTTTTGCCGACTCGCTCATCACCGGCAAATCCGTGTCCGAACCCATGATGATTCCAACCAAAGGTTTGTTGCCGCGTTTCGATTCGTTTTGCGCGCTCACTCGGTCGCTCCTTGTGCAATGGCATGAAAATTAATTTGCCGCTCAATGCGCAGACTCATGAGTCTGCGTCACTGCATTTCACTTGATGCTGCCCCGCGACGATTTCGATCCGGTCGCCACGGCGGATCCGTCCGGCCTCGACAACGCGGCAGATCATTCCTCGCCGCCCGCGAATCGCTTCTTTCAGTCCATCCCGGATGTCGTCCATCAAGTGGCACGACGTGCAAGGTTTCACGACTTCCAGGAGCGCTTCGCCGACGCGCATGCGTTGCCCCTGCTGCAATTCCGCGATCGCAACACCGCGAGTCGTGATGTTTTCCTTGCCGCTCCCCGGGGGAATCCTGAATTCCTCGAGGGTCTCGATGTCGGTGACCAGCACTTGCCTGCCGCCACGCCCGTGCAGGCAGTCCCGAAAGCCTTCATTTTCGACGGCGAATACTTCGTCAAATTCCCGGACCGGCTCGCCATGCGCGATCGCCTGAAACAAGTGTAGAACTTCACCCAACGGATCGATCTCCAGCGGCGAGCGACTTGGTGACGCCTTTCGCTCCAATGTCAGTGCGGTAGTGCGCGCCATCAAAATGAATTTTATCCACGGCGCTGTAAGCCTTGCGGATCGCCAGCTCGAGAGAAGCGCCTGTAGCCGTGACGCCCAGGACTCTTCCGCCCGCGGTCACGATGGAACCGCCATCTTTTTTCGTTCCTGCATGAAAAACGACGACATCCTGCATCTCGCCGGCCGCGGCAAGGCCGTCAATTCTCTTTCCGGCTTCGTACGGGCCGGGATATCCGCTGGAAGTCATGACCACGCAAACGCTCGCTCCGGTTTTCCAGGCGGACTTGAACGCGTCCAGCCTGCGCGAAGCGGCCGCATCAAGAGCCGCGGCGAGATCGAAATCCATGCGCATCATCAGCGGCTGCGTTTCCGGATCGCCCAACCGGCAATTGTATTCCAGCACCATCGGTCCGTTGGCCGTAAGCATCAACCCGAAATACAGAAAGCCGGTGTAGGGAATTCCCTCCTCGGAAAGCCCCGCGATGGTGGGACGCACAATATCGTCGAGGATCACGGATTCCATCTCCGAGGTGATCATTCCATCCGTTGTGTACGAGCCCATTCCGCCTGTATTTGGTCCGCGATCACCGTCAAAGACGCGCTTGTGGTCGCGCGTGGGCGCCATCGGCAAAAACGAGCGTCCGTCAGTCAAAACGATAAACGAAAGCTCTCCGCCGGCCAGGGCGCTTTCGAGCAACACGCGCGAGCCGCCCCGCCCAAGCTCGTGATTCTGCAACAAGCGGCGGATAAACACTTCCGCCTCTTCGCGCGTTTCCGCAACCAGTACGCCTTTTCCCGCGCACAGCCCGTCGGCCTTCACCACCACGGGCCAATCCACTGCATCGAGCGCCCGAATGGCCTCGCTGCACGATTCAAATGCGCCATAGAGCGTCGCCGTGGGAATGCCGTAACGTGTCATGAATTCCTTGGAGTAGACCTTGCTGCCTTCGAGGCGCGCATCGCGCTGCGAAGGGCCCACCAGCCGCATCCCGTGGAACTCAAACTTGTTCCGTATCCCTGCGACCAGCGGCGCTTCCGGACCCACGACAGTGAGGTCAGGCTCGAGGGACTGCGCCAGAGCCACCAGGGAGTCCACGTCATCCGTGTTAGCGGGAACACATTCGACGGCCGTACCGGCTGCGTTCGCGATCCCTCCATTGCCCGGAGCGCACCAGATCTTTTCGACCTCGGGCGATTGCCGCAGCCGCCAGACCAGTGCGTGTTCGCGCCCGCCACTTCCAATCACAAGAATTTTCACAGCAAGTTCACGATAGTCGGAGCCCTTGAGACTGTCAACCCTGGAGGCAAATGACCTGCGAGAAAAAACTGGATACGCCGAATCGTGATCCTGTGGAGGACCCTCTATTGAAGAGGCCCGATCACCTCAATTTCCGCTCGATTATTGAGGGAGGCTTGCACTTGCGGCTTTCGACCACGCGCACACGGCCTGCACCTCCGTGGGGGAAAGTTTTGCCTTCTGGTGCATGATCAGGTATTGCCACTCCGGCATATCGCCATTGGTTACGTCAGGGCACATGCGGTCCAGATTTTTTTTGTGCTGCTGTGGCGTTGTCGCATTCCACTCAGAGAAATTCATTTTTTGACGTGCTCCATGAACATCGTAAATCACCAGCCAGGACGACGGAGCCACGCCGCTGTACCACAGCCAAACCGTGCGGTCGGAGTGGCAGTCGTTGCAGGATCGTTCAAAAATCCCCGATACGGCTGGTGTCAGAGGAATCGCGGCCCCGATTTCCCGGGAGGAATCAATTGGGGGATTCGTTCTGGGAAACCGTACAACCTGACCAACAATGAGGAAAATGACAAGTCCTAGTAAAACCCTCTTTACCCAAATCAAATGTGACCTCCTTGGGGTACGGGAATTTCAGCCACGGATAGAAGTCCGAATAAATTCTCCGACATCTTGCGAGTCTGCCACGCACCAGAGATCATTTATAATCCCTTCCCTGATTTTCGTCACGATCAACTTTAGTTCCTTTACAAGGTCCACTGAGCTATGATCAATCAGACCTCTGAATTGACGCCGCTGGGCGGCCAGACTACCATGCCGCTTGCCATGCCGGGAACATCCGCCCGCCGTTTCTTTTTACCCGCCTTGCTCGTCTGTTTTTTCTTCTCCGGCGCCGCCGGGCTGATCTATCAGGTCGCCTGGAGTAAGGAACTCGGCCTGGTCTTCGGCCATACGGCCTATGCGGTCGCCACAGTCCTTGCCGTCTTCATGGGAGGGCTTGCATCCGGCAGCGCGTGGCTGGGCCCCTGGAGCGAACGCAAGGATCGTCCGATCGCAATTTATGGGTGGATTGAGATTGGAGTTGCAGCGACCGGGGCGATCTCGCTCGCGGGACTCACCGGTGTTCGTGTCGTGTACGTGGCGGCATATCCGTTCGCTGCCGAACACACTGGTTTTCTCATGGCATTGCGGTTCGTAGGCGCGGCGCTCGTACTTTTTCTGCCAACTTTTTTGATGGGCGGCACGTTGCCCGTGCTCGTGGGCGGCCTGACGCGGAACTCGGCGGAGTTAGGGGCGCGGCTGTCGCGCCTCTACTGGATCAACACTGCGGGCGCGGTTACCGGAACATTTGCGGCAGGGTTTCTCCTGTTGCCGGTCCTGGGTCTGCGGAAAACGGTCGGAATTGCCGTAACGCTGAATGTGCTCGCGGGAATGCTTGCGCTCCGGCTCTCGCGCGGCGCGCCCACCGCAATCCCCACGCCTTTACCAATCCAAAGCGAAGAACGAATGGCCCCTTCTCCGGCGCGGTCGAGATTGCTTTTGATCTGCTTCGCCGTCGTTGGCGCCACGGCCATGGCATACGAAATCGGTTGGACGCGCCTGCTTTCAACGCAGCTCGGCAGTTCCACCTATGCGTTCACGTTGATGTTGGGCACGTTTCTGACGGGAATGGTGATAGGTAGCGCGTTGTTCGAGCAATGGAGTCGCCGCTACAAGACGACTTCGATGACCTTTGCCGTGACGCAGACGCTGACAGCCCTGGCCGCTCTCGCTTTTCTGGTTTTTTTCTCGCATCTGATCGAAGCGCTGCCTCCGATTCTGCGCGCCACGCACGAATCGTTTCGCGGACTGGTGCTGGCCCAGTTCGTCATCGGCGGGCTTGCCATGCTGCCCACGGCGATTGTCTTCGGATTTAATTTTCCCGCTGCTGCGCTGCTGATTGTCGGTCGGCAAACCTCATCGGGTTCGGCCGCAGGCGCTGTAGGCCGCGCTTACGCGTGGAACACGCTCGGCGCAATTGTTGGCGCAATCGCTGCCGGATTTTGGCTCTTGCCGCGCATGGGAAGTTTTCATCTGCTCGCGGTAGCGGCGGGAGTGAACCTTGTCCTCGCCGCCGCTCTTTCTCTTGAATCTTCTCCGCGGAGCGCGTGGAAGATGATCGCTTGCGCCTCAAACATCGTCCTTCTGATCGCAGCCGCCTTTATCGGTTTCTCCAGTTATTTTTATGACCCGGCCGTCGCCTCTTACAACACACTGATGTATTGGGATTTATATGACCGCCCGCTGACCATGCGTGAAAACGCGCACCTGGTGGATGTCGTGTACTTCGCGGATGGCTTGAATGCCACCATTTCCGTCGCAAGGACCGACAACTACATTTCGCTACGAACGAACGGAAAAGTGGACGCATCGAATCAGGATAAAACCACGCAACTCGTGCTGGGCCATCTCGGAGCGATGGCGCATCCTCCGCGCCGCGTGCTTCTCATCGGTTTTGGCAGCGGCATGACCGCTTCCACGCTGGCTGCGTATCCGGAAATGGAACGTCTGGATATCGTCGAAATCGAGCCTGCGGTTGTCGGCGCCGCGCCGTTGCTGACCGAGCTGAACCGCAACGTGCTTCGCGATCCCCGCGTCCATGTGACGTTTGACGACGCGCGCAATTTTCTTTTCACCACGCGGGAGCACTACGACCTCATTGTCTCTGAACCCTCAAACCCCTGGATTGTCGGAGTCGCCACGCTCTTCACGAAGGAATTCTACAAGGCCGCGCAGTCGCGGCTGCTTCCGGGAGGAGTTTTCGTTCAATGGGTGCAGGCGTATTCTCTCTACTCCGAGGATTTACGCATGCTTCTCGCGACGTTCCTTTCGGAATTTCACGGAGTTACGCTTTGGCACGGCGATTCGCCGGATCTGATCCTGATGGCGCCAAGCCCCCCGGCGGGCGAAATTCTTTCGCGCGCCCGGGAACTCGATGCCAATCCCCGCCTGCATGAGGATTTCAAGGAGCTTGGGATGACCGATCCCGCGGGGCTGTTTGGTTTTTACATGTTGGACGACGCGGGCCTGCGAACATTCGCATCCGGCGCGCGAATCAATACCGACGACCTGACGCTGCTCGAATATCACGCGCCGCGTTCCCTGCTGGTCCGCGGGCTCGAGGACAAGAATCGCGCCGCGCTTCTGGATATGCAGAGGGATGTCCTGCCGGAAGATTTTCCGCCGGATCAGCGGGATGCCGCACTGGTGGCAGCCGTCCAGACTTCACTCAACCTTGATGATACTGACGGCGCGGACCATTTTTTGAAAGCGCTTGACGACCGCCCGGTCACAGTGACCCTTGCTATCGTTCGAGGAGCCGTTGCCCTTGCGCATTCCAATTTTCAGACGGCATTCCGTTCCTTTGACGCCGCGCTGGCCATCGATCCGGGCTCCCTCGATGCCGCCTGGGGCCACGCCGAAACCGATCGAAGATTTGGCAACAATGAAAAAGCACGCCAGGAGTTTGCGCGTATCCTCGACCGGGACCCAAACAACGGGGGGTCCCTTGAATCCTTGAAAGATCTGGACACCGATTTTTCCCGCTGGCCGGAAGCCGAAAACCTGCAACTGCGCCTGATCCAGGCGAATCCCCATGCAAGAGCCTCCGCGTACGCGCAACTCGGCGAAATTTATTTTCGAGCCGGGGATTTGGGACGCGCCTATGCGGCGATGCAGGAAAGTCTTTTACGCGATCCATACAATTTTCAAGCGCACGTCAATCTGGGTCAATTGCTGGCGCTACAACAGAAATGGGCGGAAGCAAGAAAGAACCTGGAATTTGTGAAGCGGTATTTCCCAGACGAGGATGCCACCATTTACGTTTTTCTTTACCACGCGGATATGGCTCTGGGCGATCCGCGCGCGGCCGACGAAGCGCTGCGCTTCGGCCTGCGAATTTTTCCGGATCGCACGGAACTGCTTCGATTGAAGCTGCCCGCAAGCTCGCCTCAAGCCCAGTAAAAAAGTTCAGAGGGCCCCCGAGAGGGCCCTCTGATTGGACGCGTTAATTGACGGCTCGGAAAAGGTTAGTTTGTGGTGGCTCTTGCGGAGGTTGCCGCGGACTTGGGAACGCTCAAGTAGCCGGAGATTTTCTTGTCGCTGACCGAATTGACCACCAATTCGAGTGGCTGTTTTGACCCGCTGGCGTAGAAGTAAACGGGCTCGTTGATCGCTTTGTTCTTCTTCTCAAGACGCATATCGTCCACGTAGAGGTCCACGGTGTACTGGTGCTTTTTCGCGCTGGCGCTGCGCAGTTCGACCTGCATCGAGCCAACGTGCTCCTTCTGCCCCTTGGAAGTCAGCGTGAATTCGAAGTAATCGCGCTCGCCCATGCGTTTCAGTTGTTCAAGCTCTTCGTGGTTGCGCGCGATCAATTCTCCATGCTCTCCTCGGAGCTGTTCCAGGTTGCCCTTGGTCGAGTCGAGGTCCGTCTTCACGCCGTTCACGTCGGTGCCCAGAGCCTGTACATCATCGGCGCTGGCCTTGGTCGCGAGCGTGGACTGCACATCATTCAGCTTCTTGGTGTAGTCTGCACGGCTCTGCTTCACTTGCGTGCGGGCTGTCGTCAGTTGATCTTCCGTTATCTTCAGCTTGTCGGTCACCACGTTCAGGTCGCCCTGAAGCTGAGCCGTTGTCTGCTCCGCCTGGCCGAATCGTTGGGTCATACCGTCCTGGTCCTGCTGAATGATCTTGGATTGCGCAGCAAGCGCCTGTTCCGCGCTATGTGCGTGGTTGGTCGCGTTCCATGCCATTCCCACTCCCACCATGGAAAGGATTGCCAGCGCTACAACCGCTATGCCCATCCACCGGGGTGATCCTACCGTCGTTGTTTGAAAATTATCTTGTCCCTCGGTCATCGTAATCTCCTTTTGCGTTTTCCCTCGCATGCTGAACAAATGCACGCCTCGAACCAAATGCGAGCCTTCCGAAGCGATCGCTGCAGGCATAACGAAACGCGTCACTTATCGGTAACAAAGGCTCGATGGAACGAGATTTCTATTGAGTCCGATGAATGTAATAATTACTTGGAACTTGTTATTGTTAACGTAAGCTATTGAAAGCATGCCTGTTAGTATCTGGACGCAATCTGTCATAGAAAATACACGGCTGGATAATACCTTGCAGAGATGCAGGTTAACCTATGCGACGCGGGAATGATGGAAGGCGGGGGTATCCAGTTCGCGGTCAAAATACACTTCTAGCGTGAGGGCCGCAGCATCAAAAACTGCCCGGCAATTGTCGCAACTCCCTAAGTGGCGTTGGACTTCGCCAGCTACATCAGGCGTAAGGCGCCCCTCCAAGTACTCACAAATCAGTCGAATTGTAGCTTTGCATGTCATGCTCATGGTGGCCCCCCTGTAACTGGGCCTAAATCTCATTAATAGGATGCACGAATAAAGCCAAAAGGGTGCAAAATCAGCCTTTATCCTAAGTGACACAAAATATGGGTGTTACAACATTTTGGTGGATTGGTTGTAGACCCGTAAGTGCTAACAAAGTGGGAAATTTTTCTATCTGGGAATCATTCTTACCGTTACAAAACCAAGAATAAGGTTATTTTCCCTTTGCAGTAAAGGAAACTACGTTTTGCACACACTCGGCAATTTAAGGCCCTACCGGGTGACGGTCATATTGCGGAGAACCGCAATCCGGTCCGCAAGGGGCGGGTGCGTGCTGAATAGGCCGCTGAAAACCTGGCCGGCGCTCAGCGGCGCAACGATAAACAGCGAGGCCGTGGACGGCGAAACGTTCATTGGAATTCGCTTGTTGTACGCCCCCAGCTTTTCCAGCGCGCTGATCAATCCGTATGGATGGCCCACCATCTGTGCGCCCGACGCGTCCGCCGAATATTCGCGCTGGCGGGATATTCCGAGCTGGATGATCAAGGCGGCAATCGGGGCAACAATGATCATGAGGAGAGCGGCAAGCCCTCCACTGCGGCGTTCGTCTCGACCACCGAAGCCGCCAAAAATCATGGCCCAGCGTCCCATCGTTGCAATCCATCCAATAGCGCCCGCCAGCGTGGCGGCAATGGACGTAATCAGAATGTCGTAATTGCGCACATGCGAAAGCTCATGCGCGATGACGCCTTCGAGCTCGTCATCATTCATGAGTTCCATCAGGCCCGCAGTCACGGCCACCGAAGCGTGCGATGGATTTCGGCCGGTAGCAAACGCATTCGGAGCGGGTTGCGGAATCACGTAAAGTTTCGGCATCGGAAGCCCCGCTTTGGTGCACAGGCGTTCCATCACCTCGTAGAGCCTTGGAAGCTCCTCGCGGGTAACCGGTTTTGCCCCGCTCGACTTGAGCGCGATCTTGTCGGAAAAGAAGTACGCGACGCCATTCATCACCACGGCGCCGATCAATCCAATGGTCAGACCCTGCTCCCCGGCGATGGCGCCCCCGCCAAGGACTAGAAGCAGCGTCAAGCCAGTCAACAGGAAGAGTGTTTTTATCGCTCTCATAATTCCACCTTATCAAGTGCTCAATTCAGTGTAGAAGCTTCCATCGGGCGCGTCAACACACGGCGCGCCCGGTGACTAAACCTTATTTGCGGCGGCCGGATTTGCCGGCCGACGCTCCGGAGGCGGCCGCCTTGGCCTCTGCGGCGGGCGCTTCCGCCGCTTTTCCCTCCACGCGGTCAAATCGCATGGAGTCGGACTCTGGATCGACGTCCACGCGTACCAAGTCTCCCGGCAGGACGCTGCCGTCCAGGATTTTCATGGCCAGCGGGTCCTGAACCAGGCGCTGCACCGTGCGTCGCAATGGCCGCGCGCCATATGCCGGATCGTAACCGTCGCGCACCACTCGCTCCCGCGCCGCCGGCGTCAGTTCGACGCGGACATTGCGGCCCGCGAGCAGGCGCATAACCTTGGCCAGTTCGAGGTCCACGATCTTGTTGAGCTGCTCGGCCGTCAGCGGATTGAAAAGCACAATGTCGTCGATGCGGTTGATAAACTCCGGCCGGAACGCTTGCCGCAAGGCTTCCATGGCTTCCTTCCGCGCCCGCTCGGGATCGCTACCCGCCAGGTCGAACAGCGCGGACGAGCCGACATTTGAAGTCATGATGAGCACGGCGTTGCGGAAATCCACCTTGCGTCCCTTTCCATCGGTTAGACGTCCGTCCTCGAGAATTTGTAGCAGGATATTGAACACGTCGGGATGCGCCTTTTCGATTTCGTCGAACAGCACACCCGAATATGGATGGCGCCGCACAGCTTCGGTAAGCTGACCGCCCTCTTCGTAGCCGACATATCCCGGAGGCGCGCCGATCATGCGCGATACGGAATGCTTTTCCATGTATTCGGACATGTCGAGCCGGATCATGGATTTTTCGTCGTCAAAGAGAAATTCCGCAAGCGCGCGAGCAAGTTCCGTTTTCCCGACGCCCGTGGGCCCAAGGAAAATGAATGACCCGATCGGCCGGTTGGGATCGGAGAGCCCCGCGCGATTGCGGCGAATGGAATTCGCGACGCGCTCGAGGGCGATGTCCTGCCCGATCACGCGCAGGCGGAGCCGCGACTCCATTGTCACCAGTTTCTGGGCTTCGCCTTCAAGCAGCCGCCCGACTGGAATGCCCGTCCACTTGCTGACGAGCTTCGCGATTTCCTCTTCGCCGACTTCTTCCTTGAGGATGCCGCCGTTCTTTTGCACTTCGGCAAGCTCTTTCTGTGCCGCGGCCATTTCCTTTTCCGATGTACCCAGTTTTCCGTAGCGGATTTCCGCGACCTTGGCGAGTTCCCCGGCGCGTTCCAGGCGCTGCTCTTCCGCTTTCAGTTGCTCGATTTGTTCCTTCAGGGTGCGGATCTTGGCGATGGCCGCCTTCTCCACCTGCCATTGGGCTTTGCGCGCGCCGGATTCCTCGCGCAGTGTGGCCAGCTCGACTTCCAGTTGTTTCAGCCGCTCCTTCGAGTGCGCGTCGGATTCGTGGATCAACGCCTGCCGTTCGATTTCCAGATGCAGGATGCGCCGCTCAATTTCATCAATTTCAATGGGCAGAGAATCGAGCTGGATGCGCAGGCTCGCGGCGGATTCATCAATCAAATCGATGGCCTTGTCAGGAAGAAACCGGTCGGTGATATAGCGGTTGGACAACGTTGCTGCCGCCAGGATCGCGGCATCCTGAACGCGCACGCCGTGGTGCAGCTCGTAGCGTTCCTTCAAGCCGCGCAGGATCGCGATGGTATCGGTTACGGAAGGCTCCGCGATCGTGACCGGTTGGAAGCGGCGTTCCAGCGCAGGATCCTTCTCGATATATTTTCGATATTCGTTGATCGTGGTCGCGCCAATCGCGCGCAGTTCGCCGCGTGCCAGGGCAGGCTTCAGCATGTTGGAAGCATCCATCGAGCCTTCCGCTGCTCCTGCGCCAACCAGCGTGTGCAACTCGTCGATGAAAAGAATAATCTGGCCGTCGGATTCCGTGATTTCCTTCAGCACAGCTTTCAGGCGATCTTCAAATTCGCCGCGGTATTTCGCGCCGGCAACCAGCGCGGCAAGGTCCAGCGCGACCACGCGCTTGGGACGCAGCACTTCAGGGACGTCGCCCGCGACAATTCGCTGCGCAAGTCCTTCGACCACAGCCGTCTTTCCGACGCCGGGTTCGCCGATCAGGACAGGATTATTTTTTGTGCGCCGCGCGAGAATCTGCATGACGCGGCGAATTTCATCGTCACGGCCAATCACAGGATCGAGTTTTCCGCGTCGCGCAAGTTCGATCAGGTCGCGGCCGTATTGCTCCAGCGCGCGAAAAGTTGATTCGGGATTCTGTGACGTCACACGGTGGCTTCCGCGCACGGTCGTGAGCGCCTGCAGGATCGCTTCGCGGGACGCGCCATGCTTTGCCAGCAGCTCCGCGGCGGGATCTTTGCGGATCGTAGCGATGGCCAGCAGAATGTGTTCGGCGGAAACGTACTCGTCTTTGAATTGCTCTGCTTCGACGAACGCACCCTCCAGAACCTTGTTCGACGCCTGGCTCAACTGCTGCTGCGCTATGCCGGTTACTTTCGGGAGGCGTCCAATGGCTGTTTCGACTTCGCCCGCCAGCGTTTCTGGACGGACCCCGAGACGCGACAGTAGAGGAGGCACGATGCCGTCATGCTGGGCGACCAGCGCGCCGAGCAAGTGCAATGGCTCGACCTGCTGATTGTCGTGCCGAGCGGCAATATCCGTCGCCGATTGCACGGCTTCCTGAGCTTTCAGTGTGAGTTTGTCGAAACGGATCATTGGGATGCACCTCACATAATAAACGCAACGTAAGCATATAATATGCGCGCATGATTGTCAACTATTTTTGGGATCATTTATTCTTGTCGCCGTCATTAATTATCTCCTTTAATTAGATTATCTTAGATCATTCTATAAACCTACATTTGCTTTCCTTCTAGAGATTGACTTATAGTTCGACCACCCAACGATGCGCTTATCCGATTTCAATTTTGACCTGCCCACCGAGCAAATTGCCCAGCGCCCGCTCGACCAGCGGGACGCTTCCCGCATGCTTATTCTCGATCGGCAGAGCAAAACTTGCGAGGATTCGACTTTTAATACACTGCCTGACCGGCTTAGGGGAGATGAACTCATCGTGGTGAACAATGCACGCGTGGTTCCTGCCCGCCTATTTGGGCGCCGCGCCGGTGTGCGAGCGGAGAAGCCCGGCAAAAATCGCCGGACGGTGCGCGAATTTCTGTCCTCTGAAATCGAAGTCCTCCTGACCCGGCAATTTGCACCGGACGAATGGGAAGCCCTGGTTCGCCCCGGCCGCAAGATGCGAGTCGGGGAGCGCGTCGATTTCGGGGAGGGTGAACTTTCTGCTGAGGTTATAGGACGGGGTGAATTTGGGTTGCGCCGGATTCGCTTGACGGCCCACGGCGATGTGAACCAATCCATCGAACGGCTCGGCCACATTCCACTGCCTCCCTACATTTCTCGCGAAGATGAACCCGCCGACCGCGAGCGCTATCAAACCATTTTCGCCGACCATCCGGGAGCCGTTGCCGCGCCCACGGCTGGGCTGCATTTTTCTCACGCGATACTGGAGAGGCTAAAAAACCGAGGCATTGAAACTGCCGCGATCACTCTAGAGGTGGGCCTCGGAACGTTCCAACCGATTCATGTGGACGAAATCGACCATCATAAGATTCATACGGAGCGCTACGAGATTTCCGAACAAACAGCGACAGCGATCTCTAAAGCTAAGCGCGACGCACGCCCGGTCCTCGCCATCGGAACAACCGTCGTGCGCGCGCTCGAGGATGCCGCAGCCAAAGCTGCATCGAAACACGCGCCGACGATCCTCGAATCTGGGACGGCAGAAGCCGACATTTTCATCAAGCCCGGCCACCAGTTCCGCGTGGTCGATCAACTCCTGACAAATTTCCATCTACCGCAATCCACGCTGCTGATTCTGGTCAGTTCATTCGCGGGCCGTGAATTGATTCTGGACGCATATCGCCACGCCGTAGAAGCGGGGTATCGTTTTTACAGTTATGGCGATTGCATGTGGATTCAGTAGATTGTCTCAGGGCCCCAGTCTCCGATAACGCCGTAAATCAGGACTTGGCATTACAATGACCCCTGTTGAGCGACTCTATGCTTTATCGCATCAAAAAGGCAATCGTGGCAAATAAAAACAAGTATTTGAAAACGGTGGCGATCCTGGTGGTCCTCGGCGTTCCTGCGCTCCTGTTTCTTGGATTCTTTTCCGACACTCTGTCGCCTCGCAAATGGGCAATTGGGCTTCTTGCCTGGTATTTCACCTTAATTATATGGGCGATCGTCCGCAAACTCACGGCAAGGAAAACACTCGAATCGAGTGCGGAGCCTCCAATCGTGCTCGATGAGAAGACTCGTAAACGCAACTTGCGTGCGATTTGGATGATGAAAGCGTGGATCGGAATTTTGGCTGTATCGCTCCTCTTCGGAATCGCAAACGGCGTAGCGAATCGCGCTTGGCTGGCGACATCAGTCGGCGTGGTAATGAACTTGTTGCTGACGTACGTCGCGCTACGGGAGATTAAACGGCGTCGAAAGCGCCTAAACTGGTCTAATGGATGAGATTTGACACGGCGTGATTTTGCCGATTGCTCCCAAGTCCAGTGAAGTCGGGTTATCGAATTGTGTCCCGCAATTGATTTCCCATCCCAATCCATGCACACCCACTAATTTCGTCTATAATCATTTTCGGTCCGCTACGCGTACCTCACCGATGCGATTTCTTGTGCTGAGCGACATTCATGCCAATGCCACGGCGCTGGAGGCTTCTCTCGCCGCGGTCGATGGGCGTTGGGAGCGGGTGGTTTGCCTCGGTGACATCGTGGATTACGGGCCGGATCCCAACGAAGTCACCGAGCGCGTGAAGGCGCTTGATCCCATCATCATTCGTGGCAATCATGACAAGGCGGTCACGGGGCTGATTGACCTCGAAGGATTCAATCCGCTGGCGCAGATTGCCGCGCAGTGGACGCGCGAGCATATGGAACCCGCGAACCTGAATTACGTCACCGAAATGGCCGCCGGTCCGGTGACGGTTGATAGCCTCACGCTGGTTCACGGCGCGTATCAGGACGAGGACGAATACGTTTTTGTTCCCATGCAGGCGATGAGTGGCCTGCTCGAATCACCGACGGACGTTACTTTTTTCGGCCACACACATTATCAGGGCGGTTTCTCGTATCGAGCGGGGCAGATCGGCGTCATTCAACTTAAGCCTGAACCGGGACCGAAATTTGCCGCCTTGCGTCTGGAGCGCGGAACGCGATATTTGCTGAATCCCGGTTCGATCGGCCAGCCTCGGGACGGAGATCCGCGCGCCGCATTTGCGATTGCCGACATGGACCACCAAGTCATCGAGTTTTGGCGCGTGCCGTATGATATTGCCGCGGTTCAGGAGCGCATGCGTGAGGCCGGCCTGCCCGGCCCCTTAATCGACCGCCTCGCGGCGGGCAGGTAAGCAATTCCCAATACGTGATCGGGAGGGAGTACCAATTGCTTCAGGGAGATGAACGCAAGGAGTTCCCGGTCACTTTTCTCATTGGCATTGTCATCGTGCTCTTGCTGATCGGCGGGGCCGTCATGTGGAGCCACTATTCCGTGCCCGTGGCCAATGAGGAAGACAAACCTCTTCCAGTAAACCCGGAGGAACAAGCCTACCTTCCTGAAATTCAATTGACCGCGCCCTCGATGAGCCGCGCAGCCAATTTCTTGAATCAGGAAGTCACCTATATTTTCGGAACCGTCACGAACGGCGGCAACCGCAAGGTCAAACAGATTGAAATCACACTCGAATTTCACGATCCCTTCAATCAAGTTGTTTTGCGGGACCGGCAGCGCCTGTTTTTGCCGACGGCTGCGCCCATGATGCCGGGACAGTCGAGGGATTTCCAAGTACCCTACGAACACATTTCCGCTGAGTGGAACAATGTTTACCCCACCATTAAAGTCACCGGAGTCATTCTGAACTAACCGGGATTCCTCCTGCGGGACGCTGACACGGAACGTGACTCTCCTCTCGATTTAACCCGCCATAATCGTCTATAATTCGCCCTCATGGAACTGGCCGCGGATCTTCAACGTGCGCTGGATGGGATTGCCTCCACCGGCGCGCCTGAAGTGCGCGAAAACGGCGAGTGGCTTGCTGCGCTCGACGGCATGCAGTACGAAGTGCGCGTCCAGGGTGATGCGGCCCTGCTGCATTTATGGAGCGCGCAGCAAAGTCTGGTGCGGCGCGTGGTGCGCCTCGCGGAAGAATCGCGGGAACGCGTTGTCGTCGAAGTCGTCCGGTTTGGCCATTCGCGCCACGCGCAGCTCGAGTTTGTCGCGGCCGGAGGCGGCCGCGAGGCGCGCCGCGTGGGCCGCGAACAATTTCGCGACCGCCTGCGCCAGATCCTGACGGACCGGTTTCCTGATGAAACCGTGGATACGCTGGTGACCGCAGCGGACTTGCGCCGATCGATTTCCGGTTCCTACGCACGTGGCGTAGTCCACCGCGGGTCGGAAGCATTCGCCATATTCTCAGCCGCTCCAAACGAAGATGGTTCGACCCTCGACGGCATTCTGACGTTCGGCCTGATCTGGCTCGACCACGTAAGGGACCGCGCCAAGAGACAATCCGTCCGCGGCCTGCGTTTATTCCTGCCGCGCGGGAGTTCCGCGATCACCGCCCACCGCATGACGGCGCTGGCGTCCCCTCATGAAGTCGAGTTGTACGAATACGATCCTCTGTACTGGCGCGTGCGGCGGATTGCCATATCCGATGCCGGAAACCTGGCCACCTGGATCGTGCCGCGCCGCGAAGTGGACCAGGCCCTTGCAACCGTGCAACCCGAAGCGGAGCGCATCTGGAAACTTGCTCCGGAAGCGATTCAGGTGGGAGTTTCCGCGGCCACCCGCGAAGTTACATTGCGTTTTCGCGGGCTGGAGTTTGCGCGATGGCGGCTCGGCGCGATGTGGTTTGGGCTCGGCGACCATCAGGAATTGCTGACTCCGGAGCGATGGCCGGCGCTCGAAACTTTGGTTCGCCAGTTGGAAACGCATCGCCACCCACTGGCATTGGAAACGAAGCACACGTTTTTTCGAGCGCAGCCGGAACGGTGGCTCGAAACCATCGTGGCGGCCGATCCGGCGCGAATTGATGCGCGCCTCGATTCGCGGCACATCTACACGCAGGTCACCGCATTTTCTTCTGGTGGTCGCGGGATTATTGATCTGCTTGGAGTCACCCGGGATGGCCGTTTGGCCGTGCTCGAGCTGAAAGCCTCGGAGGATATTCACCTGATCATGCAGGCGGTCGACTATTGGCTGCGAGTGCGCTGGCACCAGGGACAGGACGACTTTCGCAGGTACTGGTATTTTCCGGATATTGCGTTGCAAGTAAAGCCTCCCCTATTGATCCTGGTCGCTCCCGCATTTCAGTTCCATCCCTCGAGTGATATCGTATTGCGATACTTATCCCACGAGATTGAAGTCGCGCGCGTTGGCCTCGGTGAAAACTGGCGCAGAAGTGTGCGGGTCGTTTTCAGGCAATAACAAGTTGCGGAAAATTCATTTAGCTCGTCATTCCGAGGAGCCCGCCTGCCGGCAGGCAGGCGAAGCGACGAGGAATCCCCTTTTTTCTGCAATTCGAGCGAGGAGGGATTCCTCACTTCGTTCGGAATGAGGGCCAAAACCAATTTGTCCATAAACTGAATGAGTGCCTTATCCATGCGCTTTGGTGGTCGTTTTCGCGGAAAACAGGCGTAAAAAAAGAGAAGCAGCCTTGGCGAACCAACGCTGCTTCCCGGGGTGTGTCCTTGAAGTGGTTTGTGTAATTAGACGCTGGAAATATGAAAAGGTTGCTCAAGTTAGAGAAATTTTAGATGAGCGGCAAAAAGTCTTACGAAGGATGCGGCATTCGAAACGCAAGACTCAGTAAAATAAGTACTTGCGCCATTTTTCATCCTTGTTGCCGATCAGGCGCATCAGCTGCCGGGAAGTGTGGAGCGTAAAGGGGCGTGGCCGCCGCGCCAGAGCAAATCCTGCCTCCTCCGGCGTGCGATCTCCTTTGCTGTTATTGCATCTATAGCAGCACGCGACCAGGTTCTCCCAGGATGATCGCCCGCCGCGCGAGCGTGGCACGACGTGGTCCAGGGTCAGTTCCGAAGCGGGAAGCGTGCGGCTGCAGAACTGGCACGTGTTGCGGTCCCGCAACAGAATGTTCTTCCGCGAAAGCGCACGGGTCTGCTGAGGGATGTGCCGGTAGGCAAGAAGACGGATCACCGATGGCACGGGCAACGCCCGCGAAGCTGAATGCACTTCCGTATGGTTGACTTCTTCCGCCTGAGCCACGCCCTTGATCATCAGGACCATCGCGCGACGCACGGCTGTTACGTTGATGGGCTCGAACGTCGCATTGAGAACCAGAACAGGTTCCTGCATGATCGCGGGTTTTCGAGCGGAGGGGGGTATGGCGCCCGACGGGCGCTTCTCTCCCCGGGCTTCCGGCAGGCTCGTCGGCCGGGGAGGTCTACCGCTTTGGCCAAATGGCTTCATACCCCAAGGTCCTGATAAGGCGAAATTGCGTCAAGCGCCGCCAACTGCGGCAATGTCCTGGCAACTGTAAGACCCACCACCCGGGCAGCCCCGGCCTTCCGTAAGGCCTTGGAGCAGGCATCCAATGTCGCTCCGGTGGTAAGTACATCATCTACCAGTAAAACCCGTAGTTTGTCAACCTGAGCGCTTTTATGCGCAGCATAAGCGCCACGGACGGTCTCCCAGCGCTCCCGACGGGTTAGACGAATCTTGTCAGGTCTCGGCTTCGTGCGCACCAAAAGATAGGAACGAAAAGGGATACCGAGGATTCGGGCCAGCGGCCGGGCAATGAGCTCTGCCTGGTTATAGCCGCGCTCTCGCAATCGAGCCGGATCCAGGGGTACCGGTACCAGCACGTCGGCGGCAAAGATCTGCTTATCGGCATTAACCAACCTGGCGAGATGCCTGGCGAACCACGCGCCAAGCGGTGTGACCTCGCCGTACTTCAGCATCAGGATCGCCCGCGACATTGGCAACGTATACGGCCCAAAGCTGCGGGCAGCGTCAAAGTCATAGGTGTGCAGGCGGCAGAGGTGGCAAAGGGGAGACGATTGCGAATCGGCAACCGCGGTCGAAACGATTGGCCGGCCGCATTGTGAACAGAGGGGTTCCGCCAGCGTTTGCGCCAGGACCGCGATACAGGCGTGGCAGAACGGGATTCGACTGCCGGTATCGAGCATCTGGGCGCAGATTCGGCAGGGCGCGGGAAATACAAGCGAAGCAAGAGCTTCGCGCATCCCGCGCAATTGGGACCTGACGTTAGCGCCGAGCGGTGCCACCGTATGCTAGCGTACGCCCACTACGGGCGCAGGGGAAGAGGAAAGTGGCTAAATTGGCATGAATCGTGCCAACGAGGCTAAATGGACAGAATGTTGCGGCCAGGCTGGTGGCTATATCCCTGAGTTAGAGCAAGCCCTGCTCGTGTTTTTCCGCGCAGACTACGCAATGCCTTGCCCAGGGCACAGCTTCCAGTCGTTTCTGCTGAAGTTCTTCCTCGCACTCGATGCAGGTGCCGTAGCTGCCAAGCTTGATGCGCTGGATCGCGTCGTCAATTAACTGCAGCATGGACCGGTCAATATTGGTTTGGCCGAACAGGAATTCCTTGGTATAGGAATTCGCAGCCTTGTCGGCAAGGTCCACCGTCGGATCATCGTCCGCGGTGCGCCCCTCTTCCTCGGTCCGAGCGATCGTTTTTAGCAATTCCTCGCGCCGCGTTGTCAGCTTTTTTTTGTAGTATTCCAAACGCTTCTTATCCATAAGTCCGAGCCCCACAGTTCACCCAATCGGCGCAATCACAAACGCATGATTCTAGGCCCGCTTCATCAAACTGTCAAGGAAGGCGCAGGATCCTCGGCAGGTCTGACAAGTAGATGAAGATATCGAATGAAGGATTCAAGATTTCAAGGGGGCAAGCCCAGATTAGGAATTTCCAAAGTCAACCTCTGGCCTGCGAAAACGTCACGTTGGTATCTATTTCCCAGCGGCCTCTGCTGAAGGAGGCTCAACGCTCAATGAAGTAAGGTACGCGGCGATGTCCAGCATATCCTCATTGGTTAAATTCTTGACAACAAGCTTCATCATCACGTTGCTCCACACCCCGGTACGGTAGCCGTTCTGTACGTCATACATCTGGCGGACCATGGAGCTGGCAGAACGGCCGGCAAGCGGGGGCGTGATCCCCTGGCCCATTTCATTCGCCCCGTGACACGCCGCACATTGCACGGTTTTGCCGCCACCCGTCTTGACCAGTTCCTCGCCTTTCTTGATGCTGCCGATCGGCACGTAGGAAATGAATCCGGATTTTCCGTCGCGAAGCACTTCGGTCCGTTCCGTATTCACTGGAACTTCGATGATGCGCTGGCTGAGTGGTTCCTGGGCGTCTCCGTCCAGGGCGAGGAACATTCCCGTTACAATTCGCGTTTTCGGGACGGTGGTTGTCTCCACGACTTTGAAATAAGGCGTCCATTTGAGCGAGCTGTAGTATTCAGCGGAGGCATTGATTTCGTCGTCGGTCATGCCCTTGGCGAACGCGGCCATCGCATTGGTGTTGGCCTTGCGCCAGTCGGCGCTCTTCCTCAGGCCGTTCTTGAAATCGAGCATTGTCTGGACGAAATATTCGTAGGGCAGGCCGGCCAGGCTGGCGTTTTCGGAGTTCCCTCTTCCATTTGGATAATGGCAATACGCGCAGGCGCGTACCGATGGCCTCTTCCCGTGGGCCACGACGTCCGGCATTGCGGGGTGGGCTTCAGGATACCAGTCGGCCGGATTAAAATTGTCGCGGATCTGCGTAATGGTAAAAGCCAGCTTACTCTCGGGGAGATGCTTGAGCGTTCCGTCGTCCGGATACGGATTGGCCGCTGCAGCAGGAGGTGCAGCGGCGGCGGCCGGCGGAGCAGGCGCAGGCTGTGGTCCCGGCGGAGTGGTAAAGCCGTAAGCCCAGGGAGGCGGGGGCTCCGTGACCTTACCCTCCTGCGCGATCGCTGGCATCACAAACAAAGCAAGCAGAAGAGCCAACGCAAAATTCTTCATCACTGCCTCCAAGGGCCTGCCAGTATACCTATTTCGACCACTTGCGCGCGCCGGTGATTGAAACATGACTCTCAGGATGGAATCAAGCACGTGAAAGAATGATCCCGGCCTCCGCGGAAAGTTGCGGACTTCGAAATCTTCAAGCAAGATATTGGCCAGGCCACAGCTCTTCAAATGAGATGGGTGCGATTGATCGTCAGCCCCGCGGCTTTGAACAAAATCTGGATTTAATTTTTTATGAGAGGCTCCGCAATTCGCGCCTATGTCTGAGATGACTTCGATTTCCAAGAATATAAATGGTTCCTCTGTCACGGAGGTTCATGATGTTGTTGTCATCGGGGGAGGGGCTGCCGGGCTTGCAACCGCATACGACCTTCGCAAGAAGGGCTATGACGTGATTTTGCTCGAGGAACAGAACTATCCCGGTGGACGCATCTCCACCGTCCACTCCAACGGATTTCACGCCGAGTCGGGCGGCGCCGTGATCACCGAAGGCGAAGCGGCGACACTCAATTTGTTGAACGAACTTTCCGTCGGCCCATTGATTGACCTGGGACTGCATGGGCTCGACTTATTCATGGGCAAGAAAACCGCGCATTTGACGCGGATGGATGGACGCGTAGGAGGGCCGCGAGATCTTTGGAGCCTGGTTCGGTTTGCGTTTGCCGTTGGCAAGGTGGGACCGAATGCACGCTTTCCGGGACCGGGCTTGCTGCTGGGATACCGCGCGGCGCTGAAAGCGATAAAAAAAGAAAAGGCTTTCTTACATTACCCGTACGATCCGAATGCGCGAGAAAATTGGGATACGACTACATTTGCGGAGTTCCTCGATCGCTTCCATCCCAGCCTCCGGGAATTTGTCGATCTTCAGCTGCAGGTGACCGCCGGAGAAATATCGGATCGAATCTCGCTGTTTTGGGGTCTTTTGACGTTCAATTGGAACATCGAGGGATCGTTTTATTGGCTTAAGGACGGCGCGGCGTCTTTTCCGCTTACGCTTGCGGCCAAGCTGGGCGAGCGCGTTCGTTTGAATTCGCGTGTTGCATCCGTAAAATCCGGCAGCGAAGTTCTCATTCAATATAGCGGAGAAGCAGGTCCCGGGACTCTGTTCGCGAAGGCTGTAGTTTTGGCTGTCCCGCCGAGCGCTGTCCTACGCATTGTCAGCGACCTCGAAGAAGGCAAGAAAGAAGCCCTGGCCGCGGTGCCCTTCGGTTCCTACATTGTCGTTCACTTTATCTGCCGGAAGAATTTTTGGGCCGACAAAATCAAGGGTGGTTACTTGAATTGCTCGACGACCGTTTTTGCGGATATTCTGGACAGCACGAGGGGGCAGAAAGGCGAGGGGGGAATCATTTCCTGCTTCATTGCGGGGCCCGAGGCGCGGCGGCTGATTGACTCTTCGGAATCCGAAATCATTGCCGAAGTGGAACGCGATCTGGAGCGTGTATTTCCAGGCGCGCTGCAGCATGTTACGGGGCGCATGACGAAACGATGGCGCGAGGCGATCCCCTATTTCAACCCGGGATATGGCCAATTGATCGAGCGCCTCAAGCAACCGCAGGGCAGACTATTTTTTTGCGGCGATTATACGGAAGGGGCGGGAATTCACGACGCCGTCGTGAGCGGCCTGCGAAGTTCCGAAGAGGTTGCGCGCTTCCTGTCCGGTCCGGCGAAGTGATGCCGCGAGACGAAAACTTTTAGCGATTCGACGATTTTAATGCCTAAAGTAACCGCTTACCCGCGCGCGATGGAAAACATTGCCGCGTTTATTACGCTACCACGAATAAACAAGCTGCTTTCCACTCTGATTCGTATCCCGAGTCCCAGCGGCGAGGAGGCGGCGCTGCTTCGATTCATTGAAACGAATTTGGGGCAGCACGGGGTGGGCGTGAAACTGCAGAACGTCACAAAGAATCGTTACAACATTTTCGTGCAGGGCGGAAATCCTTCACAGCCCAGTGTTCTCTTGAACACGCATGTCGATACGGTTCCAAGTTACACCGCGGCTAATTCCATTGCGCGGCGCGAGGGCGATACCATTTACGGCCGTGGCTCGTGCGATGCGAAGGGAAGCGTCGCGGCCATGTTGCTTGCCTTCGTTGCCATTCACCGAACTAGCGGCGGCGGAAAGGTCCCGGTAGATCTGTGCTTCACGGTCGGTGAAGAAAATTCCGGAGATGGCAGCCAAAAATTTGTAGAGGATTGCCGAAAACATGTTTGGGCGATCGTTGGCGAACCTACGGACTTGCGCATTGTCAATTGTCATGCGGGCTATGTGGAGATCGTCCTGACGGCGAGTTCGGTCCGGTCGCACGCTTTCGAGCCGGCGGGAGAGCAGGCGATCATAGCAGTTGTAGATCTAATGCTTGAGATAAAGCGACATTCTCGACGTCGCGGGGAAAAGCCCGTCCACACATTCATCCACTGGATCGAGGGAGGGGACCGCAGCCCTTTCTGGTCCGTCGGATCGTCGTGTAAGGCGGCCGTGGTGGTGAACACTTTTTCAAAGGCCGAGATTGCTTCCACCATACGGCTGGCTCGTAAGTGCTGCGTGGATGTTGCGCGGAAGCACCCTGGCGTTGAAATCGAAGTGCAAATCGAAGGCTCCGACGAAGGATTGGAAACGCCGCGGAATTCGCCCGTCATTGGTTATTTGTCGTCCTCGTTGCGAGCAATCGGGCGTGATCGCAGGATCGCGGCGCTGCCGAGTTGGACCGATGGCGCGCGGTTATGCGCCGCCGGCATTCCCACCGTGGTGTTCGGTCCCGGATCATTGAAGGATGCCCATACCGTTCGAGAGAAAGTGAATATCAAAGATGTGCGGGACGCATCCCTTGCAATCGCGGGCGCGGTTATGAATTGGCACATGGAAACCGGGCGAACGAAACAGCGCCAGAAATAATGTCAATCGACTTTTCTGATTCACTGCATGCGCGCCTTGCATCGGTCACAAACTGTTTGACTTGATTGCGGTCTCTCCAGTAACTTTCAATCTGCAACAGGAGGAGCCGCGTGACTGACTTTTTCAATCGCAGTTCGATCAACTCGGATATCCGTTCATCGCAGGCAAATCCTGCCATCTGGCATCCCTTCACCCAGGAAGCGCTTGACCCCAAGCCGGTGCGCATCGAGCGTGCCGATGGAGTGTACCTCTACACGACCGACGGGCGAAAATTGATTGATGCGATTTCCTCCTGGTGGGTGAACCTGCACGGCCACACGCATCCGGCGATTGCAAGCGCCATCGCGGAGCAGGCGCACAAGCTCGAGCATGTGATTTTCGCGGGATTCACGCACGAGCCGGCCGAGGAGCTTGCGCTGAGGCTGAAAAAAGTCCTGCCGCAGGGGCTCAATCATATTTTCTTTTCCGACGACGGCTCAACCGCTGTAGAAGTTGCGTTGAAAATGGCATTGCAGTATTGGCGAAATATTGGAAGGCCGGAGAAGAAGCGACTCGTCGCACTCGAAAACGCTTATCACGGCGACACCATCGGCGCGATGTCGGTGGGAGCGGATTCTCCGTTCTCCGCCGCGTTCGAGGATTTGCGCTTCCCGGTTTTTCGCGTCCCCTCCGCGCACTGCTTCCGCTGCCCCGTGGGACAAACGCGCGAGACCTGTGACATTGACTGCATCGAACCCCTGGCGCGCCTGCTTGAAGAGCATGGCGGCGAAATTGCCGCGGTCATCGTCGAACCATTGTTGCAGGGCGCCGGCGGCATGATCGTTCATCCGGTGGAATTTCTGCAGCGCATCCGCGAGCTCTGCTCCAAATATGACGTCCTTTTGATTGCCGACGAAGTGCTTACGGGTTTTGGGCGCACCGGTCCGATGTTTGCTTGCGAGAAAGCGCAAATCGTTCCGGATATGATGTGCCTTTCTAAGGGATTGACCGGCGGCTTCCTGCCCATGGGCGCGACCATCTGCGCCGACTTCATTCACGAGGCGTTTTACGCCGGCGATCGAAGCCGCACATTCCTTCACGGGCATTCTTATACGGCGAACCCTCTCGGCTGCGCCGCCGCCATCGCCAACCTGAAGATATTTGACTCCGAGCCCGTTTTCGAACGGATCGCGAACATTGAAAAAATTCATAGCGAACGCCTGAGCACATTGAAAACGCATCCCGCCGTGGCTGATGTTCGAATGATCGGCACGGTGGGCGCGCTCGAACTCGACGCGGAAGATCCCGGCTATTTTTCCGAGCTGCGATCCGTCCTGTACGATTTCTATCTGGAAAAAGGGATCCTGCTTCGGCCGCTCGGGAATGTCATTTACGTTCTGCCTCCTTACGTGATTACTCCGGAGCAAATGCACGAGGTCTATGACGTCATCACCGAATCGCTGGAGCTGGCCTCGCAACTCAAAGGCAGGCATGTGGCTGCTCTTGAACCTTCAAAGTCGCAACAGTGAAATTCGATTACGGCTTGGAGGGTGGCGCGATACAACCGCCCTATTATTTTCCCGGGAGAGACGCCACTAACGGAATCGGATCCAAATCCGGCATATCCGCGCAAACCTTGCGGAATAATGTTCCCATCACGTAGCCTTCCGCTTTCCGCATGGCATCCGGCGACAAAGTGTCGCGGTATTTGTCCAGCGACCAGTTCAAATACATGGTGGCGATGATATTTTGCAGAAATATTTTCGGGATTGCTTTTTCAAACGCGGGTTCCATGGGACCGAACATCAGATGTTCGGGAACCTCCGGATATTTATATTGGCCGGAATCGTCAAACTCCAGAGGCGGCTGCCAGTAGAGAACATCCTTGGGCCGCAGATGACCGCGCTTGCTCCAGAAGCCGATGGATTCGTCTTCCGCTTCCAGAACGGAATAACAGAATCTTCCGCCCAGATTTTTAATCCATGTGTTTGCCTCTTCCGCGGCGGATTTCCAGAGTCTGGTTCCGATGCCCTTCACGCCAGTTTTTCGCAGCGCGAGTTCAGTCACTTGATGGCCGATCGCGAAGATATAGAGATCTTTTCCTCCTGACGAATTTGGACCCACGTATTCTTCCACTTTCATAATGTTGCCCGAAATCACGCCCAAAAGGACTGCGCTGCCTTGGACGTTACAATAGGCAGCCACCAGCAGATATGGGAACTTATTCTTTCCTGCCTTGTTCAGTTCAAGCCAGCCGACATATCGGTCGAGCGGGTCCAATACGTCAGGTTCAAATTGTTCGGTAAGCAGTTGATACGCCTTGTTGAGCCATTCACCAGGGTCGGCAATCACACGGAATTCCAGGCGGCCGAGCAAATCAGGTGGCAAGGACGCGAGGTCAATTTCCGCGAGGCGGCGAACGGGCAGGCTGGATTCGTCGTGGAGTTGATTCATAGCTGAAACTGCGTTCCGCGATGCCTTTGCAAACCGGACCGATCCATCAAAGAATTTCGGATATTTCGTTCAGCAAGCGCAACAGCTGCTGAGTCGAAGAAAGCAGCGCTTCTTTCGGAGGCAACCCAGTGACCTGGTTTTCCACCTTGGAATCGCTGAAGCTGTCGACGTCCTCCTCGGCGAGAAAGAGGGAATAATCAATGGTCAGTTCCGCGCCCACTTCGAGGTCGCGCCGCGCGAAACTGATGCCGCAATGATAAAGCAGAGACGGATTCGTCGAATGGTTGATGAACGCTTCCGGACGGCTCTCCCGCGCGTACAGAAAATATTTTCCGACCCAGCGAATCCCGGTACGGATCGCCAGTTCATTGCCTTTGCGCTGTTCTTCCTGATATTGCTCTTCGGTGACAACCACGGAATCCACCGCGTGAATGGAAACCACGGTTCCCTTCCTGACAGGTACCTGCGTGAAAAGACCTTTTCCGGAAATTGGCGAATTCCCGACCGCTGCCTGGATAAATAACATTTTGCCCTCGGGTGAATTTTATCCGTCGTACTTTTCCGCAAGAACCCGCATCGAGCGCGCGCCAATTACAAGCCAAGAACGTCGGCAAAAATAAGTGGCGCCACAATGGAAGCGTCCGATTCGATGATGAACCGAGGAGTGCTGCGGTCAAGTTTGCCCCAGGTAATCTTTTCGTTGGGAACCGCGCCACTGTAGGAACCATAGGACGTCGTGCTGTCGGAAACCTGGCAGAAGTATCCCCACAGCCTGCATGATTCGCCCAAATCCTGCGCGATGAGCGGCGGAATGCAAATCGAAAAGTCACCGGCGATTCCCCCACCGATCTGGAAGAAACCGATCGCTTCGTCCCGGCTGTTTTTCCTGTACCAGTCGACCATCGCAACCATTTGCTCGAGTCCCGACCGCACGATGTGGAAGCTGGAAAGCTCGCCCCGGATCAGGTTCGATACAAACAGATTTCCAAGCGTCGAATCTTCCCATCCGGGAGTCCAGATCGGCAGATTTTTCTGGCACGCGGCGAGAACCCACGAATCGGCGGGATCGATCTCGTAATGCTCGGCGATCGAAGGACTGCGGACCACCTGGTACATGTATTCGTACGGGAAGTAGGATTTGCCTTCGCGCTCCGCGTCTTGCCAGGACTTCAGCACTTCCCGTTCGATGCGGCGCATCGCTTCTTCTTCCGGGATGCACGTGTCGGTCACACGATTGAGTCCAAGGTCCTGGAGGGCGTGCTCTTCGTCGTCGGTGAGGTTTCGATAATTCGGCACGCGTTTGTAGTGTTTGTGAGCGACCAGATTGAAAATATCTTCTTCCAGATTCGCGCCCGTCGTGCTGATCGCGTGAATCTTGTCCTGGCGAATCATCTCCGCGAGGGAAAGTCCGAGTTCCGTCGTACTCATGGCTCCCGCCATCGCCAGGACCATTTTCCCGCCTTTTCCTACGTGGTTGCGGAAGGCCTCGGCGGCGTCCACGACGACGGCGGCGTTGAAGTGCCGAAAATTGCGGCGAACGAATTCGCGTACTTTCATAGGGGGAAGGACCGCTGCATCATTCATTCTCCGATCAGACTGATTTCGGGACAAATCGTAGTCTAACGCTTTGCGAGTTGCAACCAGTGAGGGAGAAATTAGTTTACTGCTGCCAGCCGCCGCCGAGGGCTTTGTAGATCTGGACTAAGGAGAGAAGTTCGTTGAGCCGGGCCTGCGCCAGGCCGAGGCTGGCGGACAAATAGTTCGTTTCGTTCGTGAGCACTTCGAGGTAATTCGTGGTCCCCGCGCTGTATCGCTGCCCGGAAAGTTGCGCCGCATCCTGGGCGGAGTGAGCGAGCAGTTCCTGCTGCGCGCGGAATTCCTGCGTTTTCTGATAGGCGATCAGTGCGTCGGAAACATCCCGGAACGCTCCCTGGATTGTCTGCTGATACGTCAGGACGGCTTCCTGCTCCTGCGCCTGCGTCAATCGGACATTAGAGCGAATTTTCCCCGCGTTGAAAATCGGCTGCGTGACCGTGCCTGCAAATGAATAGAGGCCGGAAGAACCATTAAATAAAGTCTGGAGGGCTGAACTCTGGAATCCCGGCGCCGCGGTCAATGAAATGTCGGGAAAATACGCGGCCCTGGCTACGCCGATCCGCGCGTTTGCGGCAACCAATTGCTGTTCCCCTTCCCGGATATCCGGACGGCGCTCGAGCAGCGCCGCGGGGAGTCCCGCCGGAACTTCCGGCGCGTGTGGTTGTTGCGTGAGGTCCATCCCGCGCGCGATATCGGTCGGATTATTTCCCAGCAGGTTACTGAGAAGGTCTTCCTGTTGCCCAATGCGTCTTTCGAGGTCGGGTATGTCCGCCGCCGCGGTGTATACGAGTTGTTCGGCCTGGCGAACGTCGAGAATCGAATTGATGCCGTGCTCCTCGAGCGTTTTTGTCAGCTCCAGGGATTCATTGCGCGATGCCAGCGCGCTTTTGGAAATCTCGAGTTCGAGGTCGAGTTCACGAAGCTGGAAATAGGCGGTGGCCACATTGGCCACCAGTGTCGCAATCACTTCCTGGCGCGCCCACTGGCTGGCCAGCAACTCCGCCCGCGCCGCTTCCGTAGCGCGGCGATACTTCCCCCAGAAATCGAGATCCCAGGTTGCCGACGCGGTCAGGCGGCCGTAGTTAATTTCATACGCTGGAATCGGACCCGTCGCTGGATTTCGCAGACCGGCGCCGGTGCCAGTACCGGTGACGACGGGGAATTGGTCCGCGCGCGTGATGCCCACCTGCTCCTGTGCTTCAAGGACACGAGTCGCGGCGATCCGCACGTCATAATTCTGCTGAAGCGCGGTGCGAATCAACCGCTGCAACTGTGTGTCCTGGAAAACCTCCCACCATTTCTGATCGCCGAGCGAGGACGGAGCGGCGCCCGCTGTGCCTGCATCCATCGTATACCGGTAGGCGGCGGGAGCGTCCACGCTGGGCCGCTTGTAATTCGGACCGACGGCGCATCCCGCGAGCAGCAGGCATGCAGCACTGAACAGAAGCGTAGAAAAACTACTCACAGGAAGTTTGCGGGAACGCATTTTCATGGGAATCAGTCCGCCACTCCGTCCTGCGCCGCGGCGGAAGGAATTTGCGTTTGTCCCGAGTGGAAGAAAGACGACCGGTTCAAAACTTTCTCCTGGAATTGTTCGAGGTAAAGATAAATGACGGGCGTGACATAGAGCGTGATGAACTGCGACACGATCAGTCCTCCAACAATCACCATTCCGAGCGGTCGGCGGGACGCGCCGTCAGCTCCGAAACCTGCCGCAATCGGCACGGCGCCAATGACGGCGGCGAGCGTGGTCATGATGATCGGCCGGAAGCGGTCCATGCTCGCGTCATGAATGGCTTGCTCCGCGGTTTCGCCCGCGTCCACGCGCTGGCGCGCGAAGTCCACGATCATGATTCCGTTTTTCTTCACGATCCCCATCAACATGAACATGCCGACGAACGCATAGAGCGATGCCTGCTCTCCGAAGATGAACAACGTAAACAATCCGCCCACCAGCGCCGTGGGCAGAGTGGACAGCACCGTAAGTGGATGCACGTAGCTCTCATACAAAATCGCCAGGATCACGTACATGACAAAAACGGCCAGTGCCATCAGGATGGTCAAGTTGCGCACCGTATCCTGGAACGTCAGGGCTTCCCCTTGCAGTCCCGCGCGCACCGTCGTCGGCACAATTTCCGCCTCGGCCTTGTGTATGAAATCCGTGGCATCCCCGATGGCCACTTCCGGCTTCAGGTTGAAGAAAATCGTCACGCTCGTAAACTGATTCAGGTGATTCACAGTTTGCGGACCCAGGGATTCGGTCCACGTGGTCAAAGCGCTCAGCGGCACAAGATTTTTCCCGTCATCCGACTTGATGTACAGGAGCGAAAGGTCGGTGGGCTTGGACCGTTCCGTATCCTTGACCTCGAGGATCACCTGATACTGGTCCTCGGGCTTCTTGATCAGGTAAATGTAATTCTGTGAATAGGCATTTCGCAGAAGATCGAGAATGCGCGTCTCCGAAACCCCATACGTGCGGGCCTGATCGCGCCGGATTTGAATGTCCAGATTGGGCGTGTGATTGAAATAGTCTGAAGAAATCGTTGCGAATCCCGGATATGTCTGCAGGCGCTCCATGAGCTTCTGCGCCACATCGTAGACTTGCTCCGAATTCACGCCGGAAAGGGTGTAAGCATATTGGCCCTGGTTTTGATTTGTCGCGCCCGTGCTGATGTCAAGGACCGGCAGAGGCCGCAGGAACGCGAAGAGGCCAGGAATGGCGCCGAGTTTGCCCATCAATCCCCCGGCCACGAATTGAATCGGGGGCCTTACCTGCGGAGGCTCCAGAAACGCCAGGAGCAAGCCTTGATTAGACGCGAGGAACTGGCTGTTCCCTGTCAGAGTGAACGTCGCCCCGATACTCGGGTCCTGCTGCAGCACAACTTCCGCTTGATCCTGCAATGCTCGCATCTGTTCGGGCGACGAACCTTCTTTCCCGATCATCACGCCCCAGATGAAGCTGCTGTCACCGACGGGCAGGAACGCCTTGGGCACGACGACAAAAAGCACGACCGTGCCCGCCATGCAGGCGACCCACGTCAGAGCAGAAATCCAGCGATGACGCAGGAACCACCACAAGGACTTGCCATAGACGCCGAGCACACGCTTCTCGATCCCGCTCGACGTCCGCTCAATCCAATTCTGCTTCGTGCCGTGCCCTCTGGCCTTCAGGAGCCTCGCGCACATGAGCGGCGTCAGCGTCAGTGACACTAGTCCTGAAGCGATGATGGAAACGACGATGGTAATGGCGAACTCGCGGAAGATGCGGCCCACCAGTCCGGACATGAAAACCAGCGGCAAGAAAACGGCCGCGAGCGAAATCGTCATCGAAAGGATGGTGAAGCTGATTTCCCGTGCGCTCTCGAGGGTCGCTTCGAGAGTCTTCATGCCTCTTTCCATCAGGCGGACCGTGTTTTCCAGGAACACGATGGCGTCGTCCACCAGAAATCCTATAGCGAGCGTCAGCGCCATCAGAGAGAGATTGTCCAAACTGTAGCCCAGCAAACCCATCACGATGAACGTGATCAAAAGCGACAGTGGAAGTGCAACTGCCGGGATCAAAGTGTCGGTGGCTCTTCCGAGGAACACGAAGATCACCGCAACCACCAGAACAAATGCGATCAGGAGTGTGACTTGCACATCATCGACGGAGTTGACAATCGTCTGGGAGCGGTCATAAATCGTCGTTACGCGAACCGACCCTGGAAGCTCCGCGCTGATGATCGGCAACATCTCCCTGACGCTCTTGGCGACGGCAACGACGTTTGAACCGGCCTGGCGATTGACGGCGACGACGACCGTGGCTGCGGGCTCGGGATATCCGCGCACCCAAAACCTCATCTTGATGCGCTCGTCCTGAACCGTGTTTTCCACCTGGGCGATGTCGTGGAGATAGACGGGAGCGCCGTTGGTGCTGCTGACAATCAGATTTCCATAGTCCTGGGCGCTCTCCAATTGGCCGTTGGGCCGGAGCAATTCGGTCCCGGCGTTGCCATCAAATTGCCCCGCCCCGGTGTAGCTGGTGCCGTTTTTCACCGAGGCCACCAGATCGTCAATCGAAATTCCACGGGCCCACATCTTGGAGGGATCGACCTCGATGCGCACAGCCGACTTCGTGCCGAAGACGTTCACGCTGCTCACTCCCGGCAAAATGCTGATTCTCTGGCCCACTTGCGTGGTTCCGTAATCGTAAAGCTGGCCGGGAGTGACCGTATCGCTGGTGAGCGCGATGTACAAAATCGGCTGGTCGTTCGGGTTCGTCTTGGAATACGTAGGCGGCGAAGGCAAATCCGTGGGCAGGCTGCCGGTAGCCTGCGAGATAGCCGTCTGCACATCGGTAGCAGCTGCGTCGATGCTTTTGTCGAGTGCGAACTGTAGCGTGAAGGCTACGTGTCCCTGCGTGCTTTGCGAGGTCACCAACTCGAGTCCATTAATCTGCATGAATTGCCGCTCGAGTGGCGTGGCGATATTGTTGGCGACAGTGTCAGGGCTCGCGCCGGGATAGTTCGCCTGCACGGAGATGACCGGATAGTCCACGACCGGCAGATCGTTGACCGGAAGCCGGAAGTAGCTGAGGATGCCGAAAAGCACCACGGAAACGGTCAGGACCGCCGTCATTACCGGGCGCCGGATAAATGGTTCGGAGAGGTTCACGATTTCCCCGCAGCTGGGGCCGCTGGCGTTGCAGGGGTACTGGAGTCAACTCGAACCTTGCCGCCGGGCATTACACCTAATTGGCCGTTGAGGACGACTCTTTCTCCTGGCTTGAGACCCTGCTCGATGACGACCAAATCACCTTGCCGCTGTCCAAGTTTCACGGGCCTCAGCTCGGCAGTCGAATCCTGATTCACGACATACACGAACGGCCCCTTCGCTGAATCCTGGGGGGCGGATGCGGGCACCAGCACGGCCCCCTGCAGTGTGGACAGCACCAGGCGGACATCTACAAATTGTCCCGGCCACAAGCGACGGTCGGCGTTCGGGACGGTTGCGCGCAGCATCACGGTGCCGCTGCCGCTCTGCACGGCGTTGTCAAGAAACGTGAGTTGGCCAACGACGGGCTTGTCCGGTTCATCCGGCAGGCGCACTTCCACTTTCAGCGTTCGTTTGGCCGCATCGCGCTGAACATCGGGTAGATCGCTTTCTGTTACGGTAAAGTCCGCGTAAATCGGGTCCATTCGCTCAATACTCAGGAGCGAAGTGCTGTTTGCGGTGACAATATTTCCGACATCCACCAGGCGGTGTCCCGCCCGGCCGTCAATGGGGGAGCGGATCGAGGTGTACTCCAGATTCAGGCGGGCGGATTCGACGGCGGCCTCATATTGCTGGACCTGCGCTTCGCCCACGTCGACGGCGTTCTTGCGCGTATCGTAATCCTGCCGGGCGATGGCCTTTGACTCCAACAGGTCCTGCACCCGGGCAAACTGAACCCTGGCGAAATCCAACGCCGCTTTAGACTGCGCAAGGTTGGCCTGCGCCGAATCGAGCTGAGCCTGGAAGGGCCGGGGATCAATCGTAAAAAGTGGGTCGCCCTTTTTTACGTCGGCGCCATCGGTAAAATGGATTTCCGTGATCCTGCCGGATACTTGAGGCTGAACGGAAACCACCTCGCGGGCGACGGTCCGGCCGACCTCGTCGAAATAAACGGGTACATCACGGCTCACCGTTGTGACGACCGTGACAGGTGAAGCCGGGCGCTCCATCGGCGGCGGGTCTTTCTTCGCGCAGCCCGAAATGATCAGAGCGAAACTGCCCAGCAAGATAAACGATTTACCCAGACGAGACATCAATCTCCTATCACTCCTCGGAGGGGTGAATCCAAAGCATCCCAATATAATACGATACCTTGTATGTGATGTTTTAGATCGCTTGATGGTCATAAAAATTCTTCGCCAAATTCACTTGCGTCAAGCGGAAGCACCTGTATTACAGCAAGATAACGGCCCACAGTCGAGGAGTGATTTAACAGAAAGCGGCAGGGTAGCGCGAAAAGCACGAAAGGTGACTGCTTTGAGCCGCCGGGAGTTATTTGCCGGAGGCGGCAGCCTCAGAGGAGAGACGTTTTAATTCTTCATATGTGAAGACTGTATGAGCGGCGCTGCCCATTTCTTCCTGGTGGCCGAGCCGGAGCGCGCGTGAGAGCCAGCGCAATTCCGGAAGAGGCAGGCCAAGCAGGACAGCCGCTCTGCATTCGTCGATAGTATGGTTTGCGTTGAGGTTTTCCATCCTCGCGTACCTCCAGGGGTCGCGTAGTTCCTTGCCGCATGTACTGGCAATTCAGCTGCCACGGGATCGGAGGATCAACTCCCATATAATGAATAAATTGCCGGGGTCTTCAGGGAGGGTGAATGCATATTGGGCAAATCTTTTCACTTGAGGTAGGCGGTTATTCCCAGAGGTTTGCGTATTTCGGTCCGTGGCGGGGTTTGCGTCAAAAGGGGCCGCTCGCTTTTTGAGCGGGCATCTTTCTTTCGCTCTCCCCTAAGATACTCGGGGGACGACAGTGAGCCGCCAGGGTAAAACACGTTGGCAAAAACATCAGATATCGCTCCGAATCGCAACGCGACGCACCCGCTCGACCTGAAATATGGGACCGATACGGGCGGCTACCTGAGTCCGGATCAACTACGCAAAGGACAAACATGCGACGCGATGAAGAACGGCTACTCGGCCTTCGCGCCGTCGGTGTTCCGCGAGGCATGCTGCCGCTGGCGCGAACCAGGGCACCGACCCGTACGGCGCTGACTCCGATCGCGTGTCAGTTTTCGAATCCGCGCGGGGGGAGGAAGCCGTACGGTTCCGCAGCGAAATTCGCGACTAAGCTGACTGCGCGTGCACCTGCTGCTTGATGCAGACCTTATTGGTCAGCTCGATGAGCTGTCTCAGGTTCCACCACTCCTCTTCAGTCATCAATCTACCCTCCGGGCTCGAAAAATAGATGGATACGAAACCGTCGGTGGAGATGGGGGAACGCACAATCAACTGTGTTTTTTGATGTTCCGGCAGCGACTCAGCCATGGGTAAGACCTCCCGATGGACGCGGATTGTATCACGAGTGGCCGATCGAATTGTTCCAGGTTTGTAAAGTCGGATTTGGGTGCACGAAACCTGTGCGAGCTATACAACAAATATGCGGGGGTAAAATGCAGTTGACCGCAACGCCGCTGTTTCGCCCCTCCGGGGCTGGACGTCTTCGCGCTCTCCTTCCCACCGCTCCCGCGGTGGGCTACGTTCGGCCGCCCCTGACGGGGCTACGTCCAAAATTCCCTTATCTGCCACATTTCGTTGTGCATGTTTTCCAGGGTGGGAGTCCGCATTACGTGCATTCAAGCCCCGGAGGGGCGACAGAGCGTAGCGCGTAAGAGCTGGGAAGAGCATCCGTTTTTCAAGAGCCCCAGCGGGGCGACACACGGTTTCACCAAAACGAATCACGCGCCGCCACGCAAACTTCACTAGAACCTGGCTTCAAACTCATGGAAGCGGTATTCGAGTTCCCATTGCTGGCGGGCTTTTTCGCTGGACTTGAGAAAATTTGCGCAGGCCGCGGATGGTTTATCCATACCAAGAGTTTCCGGAGCGCAGGCGGCCACCGCGCGGGTGAAATTATCCGGCTCGCGCCACAGGCTGGCGCCCGGCAGAAAATCGTGTTCCGGGCCCGTTCGCACCATCAGCTTCAAATCCGCGTAGCTCAGGTGGTAGGTGTCCACCGCACGCACGTATTCATGCGTGAGGTCGATACGAGAGACGCCTTCATCGTCGGTCGAGAGCGCGACCGGCACATGGTATTCGCGGTAGACCGGAAAGGGATGGTCCTTTCCCGTCACGCCAAGAATCACATCGTTGCTGGTGAGATTGATTTCCACCATCACGTGTTTCGCGGCCATTTCTTTCAACAATTCGTAAGGACGATCTTCGTGCATCACGTCCACGCCGTGGCCGATGCGTTCCGCGTGCGCGTCCTCGACCGCGAGGCGAATGTGGCAGCACAGGCCATCGGGCGGGACAAGTCCCTCGGCAAGCTCTCCTGCGTGCAGGCTGATATGGACCTTCGGGTACAGGCCGTGAAGGAAGCCGACCATCTTCATGTGCAATGCGTAATCCGCCATGGACTTGATGCCGTCCTCGGGCTGCACGTAATTAATGCCGACAAAGCGGGGATCATCCGAAGCAATCTCGAAGCCAAGCAACGTCTGGGCGAACACCTGCTCCTTTGGAAATTCGCGCAGCACTTGATACAGGTACCGAATCGTAATTTTGCATGCAGGCGCTTCATTCGCTTGCCCGCAATGCTCGATGGCGCGGCGCGAAGCTTCCGCCGCATCCCTTGCGGCGCGGGCACCCGCGATATCGTCGCGCAGTCCGCGCGCCAGCAGGTCCGTGCGAAGCTGGTTCATATCATCGTGCCATCCGATTTGCTGTGCGAGCATGGCCGCGTGACCGAAGTCGGGCGTCTCCATCAATTCCAGGTATTGCTCGTTCTGCGCCGCGGCGCGGCTGGCGATTTGATCAAGGAATTCGCCGTCGTGGCGCGCACTCGTGCCGCCGTACTTTCCAAAGGTATCGAAGAAGTGGTCGTGCCCGCTGACGCCCGGCGTGGGGACAAAGCTTCGCATCGAAAATGCGTTAATCAGTGCATCGTAGAGATGCTGGTCGGAAAAAGCTTTCGCGGCCGGAACTTTTTTGTCTCCGCACACGGGTTGAGGCGGGGCGGATTGCGGTCCGTCGGCCGGCTTCGTGAAGGAAAGGCTTGTGAGATCCACGCACAAGCCATCCTGAGCCGCCGCTCGAATAAAGGACTCAGCATAAATCCCTCCGGTCAAGTGGTAGTGAAGGTCCGCGCCTTTGGGCATGCGCACCAAGAAAGCGCGGAGATCAAGGGGATTCGCGCGCGCGGCTTCAAACGCTCGCGCGGCGCGCTGCTCGGCATTGCGTGGCTCTCGGGCAGGCTTTTTGGAGGCCGTTTGAGCGTGAAGCACCCCTGAAAATGGCAACGACAGGATTGCTCCAAGTAGAAGAAAGGCGCCGGAAATGTGGGCGAACACGCGAAACCTGGTATCGAACATGCATCCATTCCTTTTCATCATGATTATCGGGGTCCGTGAGGAATTGTCGTTTCGCGTTCGGCCCAGTGTGTGACGATATCGCGAACCACTTTGTCGCCAACCCTTTCCGCCGCCTCCAGGGACGGAAGGATGGCAGCGTAGGCTCGACCGGTCGTGTGGTTCTTCAGATCTTCCGCAGGGGTCGAGCCCGGCGGCTCGCGGTCATAGTTGCTTACCGTGCGCAACACCAGGACGCGCTTCAGGTCCACGCGGCCCGCCTGATCGAGAAACGTGAGCGCCTGCATGGTTCCTGAATCTTCCATCGCCGAAATCATGTAATTCCCTTTGCCGCCAGTGTAGTACCTGGTCCATTCGTTGGCCCATTGATTCATGAGCGTACCGTGCCAGAAGGTGCTGCTGGACATCGTATCGCCGCGGCTCACAAACGGCGGCTTCAAGGCGTTCGGAAAGCCGACATACTTGGCGCGCGCGGTGCGCATCTCGTCCGAATCAGCAAGCGGCATATCTTTTGTAAGCCCGTACGCCCAGCCCACCAGGTCCTGATTCAGCGTGTAGACCTCGCCTTCGAGATCGCTGCTCACCGGCTGCTCGTATGGTGTGGCTTTTTGAAGAGGTACATAACCCGTGGGCCAGTCCTTGGGTATTTCACGCGCGTCAATCTCATAACCGATGTCGCCATCAATCACGTGATTTGCCCACACCGCCGAGCTGAGCGATACGTCCGCAGGATCGCCTCCGCCAATTCCAGCGATCACCCAGTACGCCTTGGTGAAATCAAAGCGCGGGTCCAGGCCCAAGGCCATCACCGACGCCGCCGCCTTGGCCGTGGCGACTCCGGTCAACATCCCAAGCACGCCGTCCTTGTTCATTCGCACGTTATGATAACCGGCCGGGAGGGGGAAAATTTGATCCAGGTGCTCGCGCTGTACCCACAGGTGATACTCGCCCGGAGTATTTCCTGTATCTTCTCCGGACTGAAACATGGCGACCACGACAACTTTGACGTGGATCGGCGGCGCGGACTTATTCGTGGGCGCGGCATTCTGTGCACGCAGCAAACCTGTGCAGCACGCGGACAGGATTAGCGTTCGAGCAAGCGCTCGAGCCAACGATGGAATCCGCGCACGATTCGGCGGCTCGATCGTTCGATTCACAAACCCTCCGTGCGACGAATAACGGATTCCGGAACAGCAGGAAAGAGAGTTTACATCACGACAGCGCCTGGAGCGCGCCTACCTGCATTCTAAAAAACGATCAGTATCATATTGTCGCGGCAAGGATAGAAGAATTAAGGATAGGACGCGGGACAAACATAGTTACGGAGTCGAGAGGAGACGAATGAGCCTTGAACGTTGAGCTAAAGGAACGGGCCGCGATACATAATCCCAGCGGCTCGGTCCCAACGAATAGCTGGGCAGCAGCGGAAAGGCGCTTCCGGGCGCGCTAGGCCTTTGCCGCCTTGGCAATTTCGCTCTGACGGAAAGACTGCACCGAAACGGGCCGGGTAGAAAAAATCGTCATTTCGGGTGTCCCCTCAAAGTTGACGATTTCCTTCGTCCAATAGGGCTTTTCCTTGTGGCAATCAGGGCAGCGAAGATTAAATACCTGGGAATTTCGCTGTGGGAATTCCGCGCCATCATGCAAGTCATCCCCGGTGTGCCCGACCACGGCAGGGACAGGGATGGGTGCCTTGCAATGCAGGCAAACTACGCCTCGAAATGTGTGTTGTTCGGTATCTTTGCTCATGATTGACCTCACAGTGGAACGAGTGGCTCTCTCGACTTGGGCGCTGGGGACAATTGATGCTACCCAATCGTAGGCGATCCGTCTAGTCCATCTGTCAAGGGTGCCCCCGGTTAAAATGTGGAAAAGTGTCATGAGGAGGGAATTCGCCTATGGCCTTCTTAAGTGCATTACAATGAATTGTTTAGAGTATGTGCCTCCCAACCTTTGCCAGCGTCTTAGGTGACGCCGGCACAGGCGGCCAAGTGATTGAGCGACTCGATCACGCCATCTCTAGTGCGCGGCAGTAGCAATCTGCGCGCTGCTGCTTTGTCCCGAAGGGTCGACAAAACCGATTCGATCCCCAAAGTATTCAGTAAACCAAACCCTGCCTTTGGGGTCCGCCTGGATGAACCGCTCATATCCGTGATCGGGCGACTGAGGAACGCGGTATTCGGTGAACTGCTCGGTTTTCGGATTGAAGCGTGTCACGTTGTTCCCGTTGAAATCCGCATACCAGATGTTTCCGTCAACCTTATTATAGGAAACTCCGTAGGGCATGGCGTCGGGAGTCGGCGGCTTGTAGAACTTTACTTCTTCCGTTTTCACATTCAGTTTGCCGAAGCGATGACCGTGGAAGTCGCCGAACCACAGATTGTCGTCAGGATCCATGGCAATTCCTCGAATGCTGACGGCTCCAGCGGGATGAATCTCCTTGGTCTCACCGGTGGCCGGGTTCATCCTCACAAGCGTCGCGCGAGCGAGCTCGCTGAACCAAACATTGCCCTCGTTGTCGATGGCGACGTCGTAGGAACCGCCCCCGCCCGCGCCCTCAAGATCGACGGCTGCGGCGGCATTTGCGGCGCTGACTTGCCTCCCCGGAATCTTTCCCCAATCCACCAGCGTTCCCGCCGGCGCCATCGGCGGAACAGTGTATTTGTGCACGGCATACTGCTGCGTCTTTACGTCGAAGCTCCATAGCTCACCCGAATAGAAATCGGAGAACCAGATATTTCCGTTCTTGTCCAGGGTCAGGGTGTGGGCCCTCGATTTCTTTCCGGGCCAGTAATATTGTTTGACTTCGCCCGTTTCCGGATCCACAGAGGCGAGCTTGGCCGGCTCGTTGTTGGTTGACAGCGCTTCCCAGAAAACACCGTTGCTGGCTACCGCTCCTGTGTGGGGACGAACCTTCGGGGTCAGCAGCGCATATTCCTTAAACGTTTCCGATGCCATGTCAAACTTTCCGATATTGTTGCCCGTGTAGGACTCTTCCCCAAACCAGGCGACGTCGCTCTTGGGGTCGATCTCGATGCTGTGCGTGTGGGAATCCTTGGTTGGAACATCGTATTGAACGATGGTGGCGCGCAAAGCTTCATCGGAGAGTTCGGTATGCTTGACTTCCTTCTGGAGCACAGCGCGGTCCGCATCGGGACCAAAGTCTGGAGAGTCCGGGCCAAAGTATTTCGCCAATATCGTGCTCAGGGCATTGAGGGTCGCCGGTGACGGATTTTCGACCGGCTCGTCCATCGTGCCGTGCGTCATGTGCGGCAGAAACGCGGCCCATTCGGCGGCCGTCTGGCCGCGCCGGTGCACGATGTTGGGGAAGCTGTGGCAGGAAAGGCAACGTGACTTGATGTATCGCATGTCCGGCGTATCGGGCAGCGCGCTCTCTTCTTCAGCGCCCGTGAAACGCCGTGCATCCATGCTTTCCGCGGCCAGCTTGAAATTTGTGGCTCCGGGTTTGGACGTGTCCACCGTCACCCGCTTGACGCCAAAGCCATAGGCTTCGACGGCGACTTCATATGTCCCGCCCGGCAGAGTGATTTCGTACTTGCCATCCTTCTGCGAATACCTGCTCACTGTCTTGATACCGGACGCGGCGCTGATCATCGCGCCTCGCACCGGCTTGCCGGCGCTGTCGGTCACTACACCTTTAATGACTGCGTCGGAAGCGCTCAGCACGGCGCTTCCAGCCAGAACCATCAGTGCTGTCAAAAAAATGCGTTGGATCGCCGTTCTCATTTCCGTCCTCCCGGGGACAACGCGTCACCTGATAACGAACTCCATAAGTCCCTTTGTTAAGGTTGAAAGGCTTTTGCAAATCTTAGACTTCCCTTCGCAAAAACAAGTTTCAGGAAGTCCACCGCGCTCGCTCGAGACGCCACGGCCAGGCCGGTGAGCCCCGGAAAGAACGGGGATGCGCGTGTTACACCCTTGCGCGCTCCTCGGCAGTGTCGCTACTTCGCGGATCATATCATTGTGCTATGTCATCGTCGAGGCCGTTACTGGGTAGCGTTCTCCGCATTCTGACCGACCAAGATGCGTTCAACATCGGGGGTGTCCCTGCCTGCCGGACAGGCGGGCGGCTGACGGGCCTGCCCGCCATAGCCTTGGCGAAGGCGGGTGGTTTTCATTTTCTTGGCGTCATCGCGTCCGGCAGTCTTCGCGGCGTCTTGGGTAGCAAAGCCGCCATCGCGCTTGAGCACGGTGTTATCGGTGCTGCGGATTTCGTAGAAAAAAGCCATCGGCGTTAGCTCCTTTCCACTCGGTTACCGCGAGAATTCAGATGAACATTTGGCAATTACTTTTTGCACAGTCATCGCAACGGAACGAAATACAACATTGCACCTAGTGTGTTGTCCCATAAATAAGTGGCAATAGTATTGCTGGGAATATAGGCATCTTCCGTGCAAAATGGGGGTGCCTATGGCATTGGGACGACCGAAGGCGGCGTTGCTCTTGAGTGTG
>Ga0182024_10001297_pt1 | contig 64669 bp, 56 predicted proteins | sample P32metaG_FD_120480 | JGI IMG/M metagenome (GOLD analysis project Ga0182024, IMG submission 120480) | Permafrost microbial communities from Stordalen Mire, Sweden - P3-2 metaG (Illumina Assembly) | ecosystem: Environmental > Terrestrial > Soil > Wetlands > Permafrost | place: Sweden: Stordalen... | reverse complement strand
GCTAAGCGTTAAAACAAGATCGGCGCGTGCCGGCCTGACACTCAGAGCAACGGCGACGGCTGCCGCAGCCAATGCGAATCGGAAATTTCCTGTATTCATCTTAAGTATTATAGTATGGCTATTATCGATTAAATCGGAGTTGAGAGCACGGCTGGCTGAGACGGAGGGCTAAGGCGTCGGCTTTGCAATCGGCGGTACGCAGATAGGTCAGCAAGCGAAAACTTTGCGACGGATGCCGGCCAAGGCAACGAGCGCCGCGCCTAGGAGGCAGAGGGTGTTGGCGCCGTCGGGAACAATAAATTGAAAGTCAAGTTGATCAGCGGAGCCGTTCGACGACGCTATTGGCGAACCATTCAACGCATCGTAACCGACTCCCGTCGTATTTGCCCCGCTCGGGTCATAGGTTGCAACCCCGTTAGTCTCGTGAACAACCACATAATCTGTATTGGCATAATCAGTTACGGGGGGCAAATCGCCCAAATTATAAACGTATATCGTCTCGTAGGCGACACCGGAAATAGTTGTGACATTGTCGAATTCGACTGCCTCGACAACCTGGTTAGCTGCGTTCTCGATATCCAACCAGCCATTGCCACCGGGCGAGCCACCCCAAAAGTCAGTGGGCGTACCGCTCACCTGAAGGGTCGGAAGGAAGTAGGCGGTTGTCGTAATACTGCTGGGCGCAGCGAGACCCCCATCGGCAGCGATGGAGGCCTGTTTCCCTGAGGAAACCCCCGTAAGGCCTGAGGATGCTCCGTACTCGTTCAATGTTAAAGTAGTGGGATTGGCATTGGCCTTCTGTGCGGCGACGGTGAGCCCGACGGCGGCGCAGGCGGCCAGGAATGAGAGGCGCTTGCTGGAGTGGTGGATCATTTAGGTATCTGTGTTGAAGATTGAGGCCAAAGCCGGGTGCTCCTATTTCAGCAAGCCAAAAACTTGCGACGGACGCAGGCCAAGCCGACAAGCGCCGCGCCGAGGAGGCACAGGGTGTTGGCTCCATCGGGAACGATAAAGTTGAAGTGAAGTTGATCGGCCGAGCCGTCCGACGTAGGTGCAGGCGCCCCGCTTATTGCGTCGTAGCCGTATCCGGGTTGGTCGGTCCCCGGGGCATAGGTTGCAACCCCGTTGGTCTCATGAACGACCACATAATCTGCAGTGGAATAATCGGCCGCCGGGGGCAAATCGCCCAAATTGTAAACGTACATCGTCTCGTAGGCGACGCCGGCGATAACCGTGGCATTGTCGAATTGGACGGCCTCGACAGTCTGGTTCAAGGAGTTCTCAATGTCCACCCAGCCATTTCCATTCGCACCCCAGACGTCAGTAGTTGAAAGTGTCGAAAAGAAATAAGCGGTTGTGGTAATATCAGGTGCAGAGGGGCCCCCATCAGAATATACGGAGTCCGCCTGCTGCCCTGAAGAAACTCCGCTAAGTCCGGAGGATGCCCCGTACTCGTTAACTGTTACAGTAGTGGGATTGGCATTGGCCTTCTGCGCGCTGACGGTGAGCGCGGCTGCGGCAACGGCGGCCAGAAATGCGAATCGCTTGCTGGAGAACTTGATCATATGGGTGCGAGTATTGATGTTTGGTTTAAATGGCATCCCTGCCGGACTATCTTATCCACCGGACCCGCAATCCCGCCCCCAAAACTCGGAAACCGAGCCGTCGAGCGGAAAATTGCATGCCAAGTGCACTGGGGTAAAATACGTAGCAAGTTCGGTGCCGAGTCGCTTCATCACGTGACTCGAGTCTCATTCGAGTGCGCCTAAACGGTTCTGTTTATGAGCCTTAAGAAATCAGAACCGCGGCACATTTTTTATTTTGTGTTTCTCAGAGGCTCCATGACCGCTCAAAAGTGTCAGGAATATCGACGCTTTTAGGGCAAATGGCTTCAGGGCTCGCGGCACGATTGCCCTGTCCTGTGGGACCATGAAAATCCTTTACACATCGATATTCACGCTGCAAACCGCGAATTCATGTCCGCATCCTATTCATAACCATGGTGTTGATTGGTCTATGCGGCTGCCTTATGACGATTCCTATGAGCTTCAATGTCGGTTTCGTTTACATTTCCCGTTTTCATGTCCCGGCTCTTTAGAAAATATTCTAAATTTAAGCATATGCGTAACAGCACATTAAAAATTACGTAAATATACGTAGCCGGTTGGCACGATCAAAGCATCCATTCGCACGAAGGCGATAAGCACGCGATTTGCGCGTGAGCCGGTAGTGTATTCTAGAAAACCAAAACAAAATCGATGAACTTTTTGAAACTGAGCATGGTCGCCGCATCGGCGGCATTGATAGTCGGAAGCGGCACCAAAGTGCATGCCTTCATTGCAACACCGCCGCTTGAAGCCGGAACCTACACATTCGAGGCTTCCAATGGACAGCCCACTTTCGCGAACGGAAGCACAGTTACGTTCACGCTCGAAAGCGGCCAGCTCGTGCTCACGGCTTGGGATTTGCTGGATCCCAGTGACGATTCGATCGGCTTTCCGTTGACCCAAAGCAACAGCGAGTTCAGCACGACCGGGACCCTTGGGGGCCACTCAGAGAGCTCGGGCGTCTTAAGCGTAAGCAACGATCAATGGGGATACAATATCGTCGGCGATAATATTGCAAACCAGGTCAATGAGTACGCCGAAATAGGCAACGACCTTTCCAGCGGATATTATTATGATGGAAATGAGGATCCTACGGGAACGTACACGATGGATCCCGTGCCAGACTCGTACAGCACCTTTGAGCTTTTGGCCGGCGCTTTGATTGCCGTGGCAACCGTTGCCTCCCGAAAGCGCAACCGGGCCGCGTGCGGAGCATAAATTTTGACCGCGCGGCCTAATCGTCCGCAACTGGGTTGCGCCGCACATATCCGCTACCAGTAGTTATCTGGCTCGCAGTACGAGCGCGCCTTGGAGATCCTTTGGATCCCCCGCATGCGCCCGTACTACCAGTTGGTCTCCTATCGGATACTGCGGCGCTGCTTCAAAACGATTGAGGTGCGATTGCCGGCGCGCACGATCGCGGTTTCGAGTCGCGATCCGAGCTGTCTTTCCGGCCTGTTTTGGGAATTCTCCTGGAAGACCCAAGTGATCGGCGCAGCGCTGGCGCATCGGCCCGGGGCATTTCTGGACGTGGGCGCCAACGTGGGCCAATCTCTGTTCGATTATTTGGCCACCGGCGCAAACTCGACCTATATTGGCTTCGAACCCAATATCCGCTGCGCCACATACTTGAGCGCGCTCATCCGCCGCAACGCGCTGGCCGGAGTAACGCTGGTGCCCGTCGCCCTCGGCGATGCCGCCTCATTGCTCGAACTTCACAGCCTGCCGGACAGCGAGACGGATTCAGCCGCGTTCGTTCACGCGTTTATTCGGCCCGGTTGGCAGACGCGCCGGGAGTACATTCCCTGTCTGCGCTTCGACGACATCGCGGGTCCCCTCGGCATCGAACAAATTGCGCTATGCAAGATCGACGTCGAAGGCTTTGAACTCGAGGTGTTGCGCGGCATGAAAAAAACGATGGCGGTCCTCAAGCCGCCAATCCTTTGCGAGGTCCTCGATGCCGATGCCAATGCCGACATAGCGGTTCACCACGACCGCATTGCCCGTTTGCAAGCGGCGCTGACCGACCTCGATTACGTCATCTTCCATCTCCATAAAACGGCCGGCGGGCGCTGCGCCGGTTTGGAGCCAATGGCGGAAATTCCGAAACGGCGCTGGACCAAGGAAGCTGAGGATCAATGCGATTACTTGTTTGCCCATCGCATGGACGCTCTGCCCGGCAAGCTGAGCCGCCAATTCGGCAGCGGTTGAATCCGCGGAAAAGAAGACTTCAAGATGGTGCAAGCGCCGGGAGTCGAACCCGGATCAACGGCTTCGGAGGCCGCCACACTATCCATTGTGCTACGCCTGCAGGATCGGGACAAAAAGAATTGGGTCTCGGGGCATGCTGGTCAAGCGGGGACCGCCCGGGGGCATTGCGCGCTGCGAAAATTCTAGAGTGGGCCTCGATCGGGAATTCGCGGCAGGATTACGTCCCTTCAATCCGAACGAGAGCCGATGCAATTAGGCCCGCGGTGCGGGCATTGTTGATTAGAAGCGAGACATTGGCGGTACGGGACTTGCCGCCCGAAAGTTCCGCGACCCTTTCCAGGAGAAACGGCGTCACGGCCTTCCCGCGGATTTCCCTGGCCGCGGCTTCCGACAGTGCTGTGCCGACCGCTTTCTCAACCTCCTCGTGGGGCAGTGCATCCGGCTCGGGCACGGGAACCGCTACGAGAATGCCCTGCCGGGCGCCGAGGCGGCGCGCGGTGGCGATGATTTGGGCTGCTTCCTCGGGAGTTTGGACGGTGACATCGACGGGCAGGCCGGATGAGCGGCTGTAGAAACCCGGGAGCGTCGAAGTCTGGAAGCCGAGAATTGCGACGCCCTGCGTTTCAAGCACCTCGACTGTCCGGGGCAGGTCGAGGATCGCCTTGGCTCCCGAGCAGACGGTGGCGACGGGCGTATGTCCGAGTTCGAGAAGATCGGCGGACACGTCAAACGAGTCGCCCCGATGGACGCCGCCGATTCCCCCGGTCGCGATAACGCTGATCCCGGCCAGATGGGCGACGTGGAGAGTCGCGGCGACGGTCATCGAAGCGTCCTCGCCCAGGGCGACTGCGATCGGCAGATCCTTGCGGCTGCATTTTCGGACGCTGTCCCGCGGCAGTTGGGCGAGCCGCCGGATATCGCCCGCCGAGACGCCGACCGTGATCATTCCACCGAGGACCGCAATCGTCGCTGGAACCGCTCCGCCTTCGCGGACCGCCGCTTCCATCGCCAGAGCTGTTTCACTGTTGACGGGGAATGGCAGCCCGTGGGTTATCAGAGTCGATTCGAGCGCCACGACCGCCTTCCGAGCCGCAAGGGCTTCGGCCACTTCCTTTGCAACCTGGATCTTGCTAGCCTGCATTCATCACAAATTCCAACGCATCTTGCCCAATTTCCTCGGCAAAAAGGATCTCATGCTCCCTGCGCTGTGCTTCTAGCACAGCTCGGTCGCCTTCGGCCCTTTTCGCTCGAGGATATTGGTCAACCTGCATTGGTTTTGTGATGAATGCAGGCTAGGCGGCACGGCGCATGGGGCGGTGAACAAAGAAGTAGTATAAACCGCTGAGCGCGACGACGGCGGCCACGATCCAGAGCGTCACCTCTTTCATGTCACCCGCCATCAGAGCCTTGTCGTTGCCGGCGAGAACGCCGACCCAGGACAGGACGACGCACCAAGTCAGCGAACCCAACAGGGTGTAAAGGGAGTACTTGCCGTAGTTCAGCCGCACAATCCCGGAGGGAATCCCGATCAAGTGGCGCACAACCGGAAGCAAGCGCGAAAAAAACACGCCGAAGCTTCCGTACCGGGCGGACCAGATTTCCGATTTCTCAATTTCTTCGGCGGAGATGAAAACATACCGGCCATACCGGAGCAGAAGAGGCCTGCCCGCCAATCTCGAAACCCAGTACATAGCTGTTGCCCCGATCCAGGAGCCGAACGCTCCGGCCAGGACGACCCCTGCAAGACTCATGCGGCCCTGACTGTAGGCCAGGTAGGCCGCGGGCGGAATGACGAATTCGCTCGGTACAGGAATGATCGAGCTCTCGATCGCCATCAGGAGAATAATCAGGGGATAGCCGCCTGTCTGCAGGGAGTCTGCATACCAGGCGAGCAGCTTGGCGATCGCCTCATGCATGGTTTAGGTGAATCAGCCTGGCGGGGCATCGTTCCAGCCCGGCGGAAGCATCAGTGGGAAGCGTCAGACGTCGGGCTTCGTTTTCTTTAGCCCTTGGATGCGGTCACCAGGCTTCCATTGGCCGCGCTTTTTCAGGAGTTCGATGCGTTCGAAGCGCTTTAAGACGTTGCGTTTCCGGACGATGCCGCTCGCGCCTTGGAGACTCTTGTGTTGGGACATGGCAAATAAAAGAAGATGGCGGGTTGTTAAAGGGTTTGACGTGTAGAGTTTGCCTCTGCCCATGACAAGTACTTTTCCGAAACCCGCTCGGCCCGGATTACGATCCATTCCGGACTTTTTTATGGGCAAGTGCCGCGCCGCAGCCGTTTCGCCCTTGACGCCCTTCCCGGGCCCATCGACGATCCGCCCTTTTCCATTTCCCAGATGAGAGACGACTATATCAAGCAGGCTATAGCAAAGGTCCAGGATCCAAATATTTTGGTCAACGTGGTGTCCCGGCGGGTCAAGCAATTGAAACACGGGAATCGACCGCTCGTGGAGTCGCTGGAAAAGCTCTCGCCGGAGGACATAGCCCTCCGGGAGATCATCGACGAGAAGATCAGCTTCGAACAGCCGGCGAGCTGACCGCTGCCATCCGCAAGTCCGCGCAGCCGCGCGCCTGAATGCCGGCGCGCCGCTCTTGCGAATTTCGCGGCGTATGGATTGTATCGCGGCCACACCCCGGCCACCGGGCTTATGGCTGCCAAGAAGACAGATTCGGTTCGATACAAGGAGATCCGCAACTCAAAGGCGTTTCACGACTATTTTGTCGATGAACGCTTCGAGGCGGGAATCCAGCTGCGGGGCACGGAGGTCAAGTCGGTGCGCGCGGGCCGGGCGCAAATCGGCGATGCGTTTGGGCGGGTCGAGAAGGGCGAGATCTGGATGCTCAACGCGCATATCGACCCGTATGCCTTTGGAAACATCAATAACCACGATGCCCGGCGTTCGCGAAAACTGCTCCTGCACCGGCACCAGATCCGAAAGATAGCCGAGGCCCTTTCGGCCGGCGGTCGGGCGCTCGTGCCGCTTCGGATGTTTTTCAAGGAGGCGCTCGTGAAGGTGGAACTCGGCCTGTGCACCGGTAAGCAGCTGTTCGACAAGAGAGAGGATTTGAAGAAAAAGGCGCAGATGCGCGAAGTGGAGAAGGATCTCAAGTATCGCCGAACTTGAGCCCCTGAGGTTTCCCGGGGATCGAATGATACACATCGTCCTATTCCAGCCCGAGATTCCCCAAAACACCGGAAACGTTGGCCGGATGTGCGCGTTGACGCGCTCGCGTCTCCATTTGATCCATCCGCTGGGCTTCAAAATCACCGACCGCCATCTCAAGCGGGCGGGGATGGACTATTGGCATTCGCTCGACGTCCACCACCATCGGGACTGGGCGGCATTCCGGTCGAGCCCGGCGGCGCCGGCGCGGCTGTGGCTTTTTACGACCAAATCGAACCGGAGCTTTTGGGATGCGCAATTTGGAGACGGGGACGGTCTCGTTTTTGGAAACGAGGGATCGGGCGCCCCGGACTGGCTGCATGCGGAGCTTGCCGAGTCGCGTGTGACAATTCCGCACGCGAATCCGAGCCTGCGCAGCCTGAACCTATCCACCGCGGCGGGGATTGCCTGCTACGAGGCGCTCCGCCAGACGGGCATGCCGCCCGCCGGATCGCCGCTCGACAGGCTCGAATAATTTCAAACACTGGCCGGGTGAAACAAGCGATTGTCGCAATGGACCTGGAAGGCGTTCTCGTTCCGGAGATCTGGATCGCTGTCGCGGACAAAGTCGGGATTCCCGAACTGCGCCGCACCACCCGGGACGAACCGGACTACGACAAGCTGATGAATGGACGGCTCGGGATCCTGGAAAAACACGGCCTGCGGCTGTCGGACATCCAATCGGTAATCGCAACCCTGAGCCCGCTCCCGGGCGCAACGGAATTTCTCGATGCGCTGCGCCTGCAGACGCAGTTCGTGATCCTTTCCGACACATTCGAGCAATTTGCGCAGCCGCTTCTGCGCCAGCTCGGATGGCCGACGCTGCTGTGCCACCGGCTCGTCGTCGAAAATGACAGGGTCACCGGCTACAAAATCAGGATTTTGGACCAGAAGCGCGAAGCGGTGGCGGCGTTCAAACGCTTGAACTACCGGGTCGTCGCCGTCGGGGATTCGTTCAATGACACGGCCATGCTCGGCGAGGCGGATTTGGGCCTTTTGTTTCGAGCCCCCGAAAACGTTAAGAAGCAGTTTCCGCGCTTCAAAGCTGTCGATGCGTACGCCGAGCTTCTGCGGTTGATCACCGAGGGTGCGCAATAATCAGCGTAGCGGACGAAGCGCGAAGCGCGGAGATGGCGGTGCGAAGCGCCGTCCCGAAGGGATGCCGGTAGCGGAACGCGCAAGCGTTTCGTGCTCGCACGCGAAACGCTTGCGCGTTCCGCTACGGCGGCTTCCGCTACGAGGCCTATCTTGGCGCCATTCAGCTCAGATCTCGCCTGCGCGGATGCAGGCGACATCGCGTCCCGAGAAGGGGGCGAGCGGAGGCACCGACACCTTGCATCTGTCCTGGGCGTGGGGGCAGCGCGGATGAAACGCGCATCCGCTGGGCGGGTCGGCGGGCGAGGGGGGATCGCCGGGAAGCATAATCCGCTGGCGATTTCGCTCGAAGTCCGGATCGGGCCTGGGAATGGCGCTGATGAGGGCGCGGGTGTAGGGATGGACCGGCCTTTCGATTACATCGACTGCGGGTCCGAGCTCGACGATTTTTCCCAGGTACATGACAGCGATCCGATCGGAGATGTGTTTCACGACGGACAGGTCGTGCGCGATGAAGATCAGGCTCAGGCGCATCCGCCGGGTGAGCTCCGCCAGCAGATTGAGGATCTGGGCCTGGATCGACACGTCGAGCGCGGAGACGGGTTCGTCGGCCACGATGACCTTGGGCTCGAGCGCAAGGGCCCGGGCGATCGCAATCCGCTGGCGCTGGCCGCCGGAGAACTCGTGCGGGTACTTGCGGACGAAGCGCGGGGAAAGGCCCACGGTCTGCATGAGGGCGCCCACGCGCGCCGCGACTTCGGAAGGCGGGCAAATCCGATGGACCCGCAGCGGCTCGGCCAGGGTCTCGAAGACGCTCAGGCGCGGATTGAGCGAGCCAAAAGGGTCCTGGAATACCATCTGCAGGTCGCGGCGGGTCTCCATGAGCTCGCGGGGCGAGGCGTTCGTCAGATCGCGGCCGGCCAGGATGACCCGGCCGGCCGTCGCGGGGATGAGTTGGAGAATTGTCCGGGCCAGGGTGGATTTTCCGCAGCCCGACTCGCCTACGAGCCCGAGCACCTCGCTCTTCCCAAGCGAAAGCGTGACGCCGTCCACGGCTTTCACCACGCCGCTTTGGCGCTTGAGAAGCAGGCCCTCATAGAGCGGGAAATAGGTCTTTACGCCCTGAAGTTCGAGAATCGGGTCGGCCATGGCGTGCTCAGATTTCACCGGCCTGGACACGCAGGCAGGATTGAAAGTGCGCCGGCTCCGCTTCCGCCAGGACGACTTCGGTTGTCCGGCAGCGTTCCTCGGCGAATTCGCAGCGAGGCGCGAACGGGCAGCCCGGCAAGGGCTTCGACGGGTCGGGCGGCAGGCCTGGGATCGTGCGCAGCTCGGCGCCCTTGGGCTGGATGGCGGGAATCGAGCGCTCGAGGGCGCGGGTGTAGGGGTGGAGAGGGTGGTAAAAAAGGGCGCGCGTGCCCGCTGTCTCGACGATACGGCCCGCGTACATTACCTGGACGCGGTCGCAAAGCCCCGATACCACCGCCAGGTCGTGCGTGATGAAGATGACGGCCATGCCGAATTCCCGCTGCATCCGGCGGATGAGTTCCAGGATCTGCGCCTGGACAGTCACGTCGAGGGCGGTCGTCGGCTCGTCTGCGATCAAAAGTTCCGGGCGCGTGATGAGCGCCATGGCGACCATCACCCGCTGGCGCATTCCGCCTGAAAACTCATGCGGATAGCGATGCATCAACATCGGGGGATCGGGGATGCCGACCGCATCCAGGATTTCGAGTCCGCGCCGAAGAGCCTCTTTTTTTGAAGTCTTTTCGTGAATCAGGAGGGGCTCGATCAACTGGTCGGATATCCGAAGATACGGATTGAGCGAGGTCATCGGATCCTGGAAGATGATCGCGAGGCGCTTGCCGCGGATCGCACGCGCCTGCCTCGGCGGGCAGCGAAGCAGATCCGTTCCGTCAAAAAGCGCGGTTCCGCCCTCCACGCGGCCCGGCCGGGGGATGAGGCCCATGATCGAGTAGCAGGTCACCGACTTGCCGGAGCCGGATTCGCCGACGAGGCCGAGCGCCTCGCCTCGATCGACGCGGAAACTGACGCCGTCGACCGCGCGCGTCACGCCGCCGTCGGAGTAAAAATAGGTGCGCAGATCGGTTACGGAAAGAAGCGGCATTTCGGTTGGGTCCGGGTCAAGAAACGCCGAGGCGGTCGCGCGCGAGGGTTCGAACTGAGGCTGCAACCGAATCGGGTTGAAGATCGGCAAGGGCCGCGCCGCCGGTGGGCGGGCAGCCGGGAGGTTGAAGGATCGTCCAAGGCGCCGAAAACACGGGCGCGGTTCGCAATGGATTGGTCGGGCCAAAAAGACCGATGACGGGCGTTCCAACGGCGTTCGCCAGGTGCATGCCGCCGGAATCGTTGGAAACGACAAGCCGGCACGCGCGGAGGCGCTCGGCGAGCGCCGGGAGATCGGTGCGGCCCGCCAGATTTTCAATTCGGTCGGGCGGCACGCCCGCCGCGATGGCCGAGGCGATCGGTTGATCGGCGGCCGTGCCAAAAATAACAAAGCGGTGATCGGGAATGGAGGCGGCGAGCCCCAGCCAATGGGAAACGGGCCAGCGTTTCTCCGGCGCGTTTTCGGAGCCCGGGATGAGGCCGATGCAAGGGAGGCCGGAGTACTCCGGCCCTCCGACCCTCGGCAGCGGCGCGCGATCGAGAGGCGCCACGAGCCCGAAGTGCCTGAAAAAATGCTCCCATAATTCAAGTTGGTGATGGAGCGACTCGTCGAACTTTCGCGGCACGTGGTATCCGCGGGTGAGCAGAGGCCGCGGGCGATTCGGGCGCATGATTCCAAATCGCTGGGGAGAGCGGGTCAGCCAGGCTTCGAGATCCCCGCGCATCGAATTTGTGAAAATAATCCAAACATCGGGGTATTCTCGGCGCAGCGCCCAATAGTGAAGAAAATAGCGCGCGCTCCTGGTGGGAAGGGGATGAAGCCGATCCGCCACGCCCCAGCTTGCGAACAAGGGGAGGAAGGCCGCCCTCGCAAATAGGCTGATTTCGGCATCCGGCCGTCCGACCCGCAGGGCCCGCAGCAGGGGCACGGCCATCGTCGCGTCGCCCAGCCAATTTGGCATGCGCACCCATATCCGGGTCTTTCGAGGGAGCGCGGCGAGTCCCCTGGCTGCAAGGTCGGCTTCGAGCAGATCGCGTTTGCTCTCGAGCCGAAAGCGTCGCCGGGGCATGTCCTGGTGCCGCCATCGGTCATGGCTCCAAAGCCAGGAGGCGCAAAGCGCATCGTCGCCAAGCGCGGCCTCGAGGCGGCGGTTGAGCGCCAGGGTCACGCCGGCGACGGTGCCGTCGTGCGCGATCGGCTCGGTCTCGAAGCTCAACCGCCAAAAGGCCGTGCGGCGCGGATAAATCGTCCGCACGTCGGCGCCGAATTTCGCGGCCAGAAGCCCCGGCAATTCGGTCGTGGAGCAGACCCGGCCAAAAAGAGTCGTGAGGGCGCCTTGCATGCCCGCGTTCTGGTCGAAAAGAACGCCCACGCATCCGTTGCCCCGCAGGATCCGAAGCGCCTCCGCAAAACCCTCCTTGCGGGACAAAAGGCGAAAGCCGAATCTCTCCCGGGTGCGCTTCAGATAGGCGTCGGCGGAACCGCTGTCGAGTGGCCTGAAGATTATCCCAAACTCGGGGAGCGGCACCGGGCATAGCAGCGGAAACCAGGTCTGGCTTTCCCAAAGGGCCAGATGCAGCGTCGCAAGCACGACCGGTTTGCGCCCGGCTTCCGGCAGCCAGGCTTCGACGGAGGGAGCGAGGCGGGCCATCGAGCGGATGCGTTTCTCGCTCAGATACGGGGTCGCAAGGGATAAAAGCCCCGTCTCGATCAGCCGCCGGAAGCACGTCTTTTCCATTTGCCGATGCCAGACCGCCGGCCGGTTTGGAAAGGCGTGCTGGAGATTCGAAAGAACAAGGCGCCGGCGCCGCGGCGCGAACAGGCGCACCGCGTCCCCAAGGGCTGCGGTCAGCCCGCGAAGCATCCATTCGGGGGCCCGCGCCAGGAGCCAGCCGAGGGTCTTGATAAGCAGGGTGAGCATGGGGAATCGGTGCGCCTGAAGCCAGTAGACCAAAAAATGGATTGGATTGCACGCCGTCCATCGGATATTTTTTGCCGTTCCATGCACCTCGTTGCTCCGGCGCGGGAAGACCAGCCTCCAACTGGCCCCCGCGGCTGTCCAACGGCGCCCTTCCATCAATGACCGAACTGCTCATCATAAAGCCCTCGTCGCTCGGCGACGTCGTGCACGGCCTGCAAGTCGCCACATCGCTCAAGACGCAGCGCGAGGGCCTGAGAATCTCGTGGATCGTTCGGGACATCTTCGCTCCCCTCGTAAAGGCGTGCGAAGCCATCGATCACGTCTATGTGTTCGAGCGGCACGGAGGGACGAAGGCATTTCTGCGGCTCATGCGTGAAGTGAGGCGGACCAAGTTTGACTACGTTTTCGATTTTCAGGGGCTGTTGCGCACCGGCCTCATGACCTCGAGGGTGATAGCCAAGCATAAGATCGGGCGGCGCGACGCCCGGGAGGGTGCGGGCCTGTTCTACGACCGCAAGGTGCCGCTGCCGCTCGGCGGAAGGCGCAGCCACGCGCTCGAAATCCTTCTGCAATTTTGTCCCGTTCTCGGCGCGGAACCCGAGCTCCGGGGAACCCTTCGCCTGCGCGAATCGGAAAACCTGAGCCTCAAGTTCGCCGAAGGGAAGGGCGGGGGCAGGCCGTATCTGCTTTTTCCCGACAGCCGCCGGCCCGAGAAGCGCTGGGGCGGATTCAAGCAGCTGACGGAGATGCTCCTTCGGGAGGACAGATCATGCAAGGTGATCTGGGCCGGGAGCAAGGGTTTGCCGGACCGCGGCGCATTTCCGCCCGCCCAATTTCTGAATTTGACCGAGAACACGAGCCTGGTTTCGCTTCCCGCCCTCATCAGGCGGGCGGACTGGGTGATCACCAACGACAGCGGGCCCATGCACCTGGCCGCGGCCCTCGGAGTCCGGGTCGTTGGAATCTTCGGGCCGACGGATCCGCGCCTTTTCGGTCCGTACCCGCTTTCGGCCCCGACCAATTTCGTGATCCAGGCGCCCGTCGGCGATTTGAAGCTCCTGACCGCGAAGGACGTCTTTGCCAGGTTCCAGAAGATCCGCGCCCGCGTCCCATCCCGGAAATAACCGGCCTTTGACCCTCCCAACATGCTCGATCCCAAACTCCTCCGCGATTCGCCCGAACTCGTTCGCGCCGCGATAGCCAAAAAGCATCTCAAGGTGGATGTGGACGAGGCGCTGGCCGCGGACGCCGCCTGGCGCACCCAGCTTCAGGAGGTCGAGCAGCTGCGCTCGCGGCAAAAGGCCGCCAATTCGGAAATGGCCACGCTGCCCAAGGGCTCGCCGGAGTTTCTTGCCAAGGTCGGAGAAATGAAGGCGGTGTCCGCGCGGGTGAAGGATTGCGAGGGAAAGCTGAAGAAGGCGGAGGAGGACCTTCGCGACAGGATGCTGGCGCTTCCGAATATTCCGCATGCGAGCGTACCCGAAGGCGCGGGGCCGCAGGACAACGTCGTCCACGCGGCACATGGCGATTTGGGGAAGGCATCGCCGCACGCCGTTCCGCACTGGGAAATCCCAGGATTCGAGCGGCTTTTCGATTTCACCCGGGGCGCCAAGGTCACGGGCGCCGGATTTCCATTTTACGTCGGGGATGGGGCGCGTCTCGTGCGCGCCCTCCTGCGGTTCTTCCTCGAAGAGGGCGGCGCGGCCGGATACCTCGAAGTGAATCCGCCCATCTTTGTGAACGGAGCCAGCGCGACGGCGACAGGGCAGCTTCCCGACAAGGAGGGCCAGATGTATGAGACGACAGTCGATCGCCTGTACGCCGTTCCCACCGCGGAAGTGCCGCTGACAAACTTCTTTCGCGACGAGATCCTCGATGAGCAGGATCTCCCGATCCTGCGCTGCGCGTACACACCCTGTTTCCGGCGGGAGGCGGGAAGCTACGGAAAGGATGTGCGGGGCCTCAACCGGCTGCACCAATTCGACAAGGTCGAGCTCCTGAAATGGGTCCATCCTTCGGCCAGTTACGACGAGCTCGAGAAGCTGCGCGCGGACGCCGAGAGGCTGCTGCAAAAGCTGGAACTGCCGTACCGTGTGCTTCTGATGTGCGCGGGCGACCTGGGTTTTGCCCAGGCAAAAAAATACGACCTCGAAGTGTGGGCCGCGGGCCAGAAGCGCTGGCTCGAGGTGTCGAGCTGCAGCAATTTCGAGGCGTTTCAGGCGCGGCGGGCCCAGATCCGCTTCCGTTCGAAGGAGACTGGGCGTCCGGAGCTTGTGCATACGCTCAACGGTTCGGGACTCGCAGTGCCGCGTGTTTTGGCCGCGCTGCTGGAAAACAATCTCCAGCAGGATGGGAGGGTGCGCATTCCGCCTGCGCTCGCGCCGCATTTTGGGAAGGAACACCTCAGCTTCAGTTAATTCTGCTCCCTTGTTGCGCGCGGCGACACCAACTCCACGATCGGCCTCTAAATCCCGTTGGCGCGCGCGGGCCGATGCCTTGGCCGGCCTGGTCCCGGCCGGCCGGCTCCATCCGGCGGTCCGCGCCTGGGCGAACGCCAGGCCGGCGGCCGAACGATGGGCAATCGCTTTTTCTGGGGGAGCGGACTCCGTCGCCCTGCTGCTTCTTGTTTGGTCGCACTGGCCGGCGCGCCGGAAGAGGATTTGCGTTTTGCATTTCGACCACCGGCTGAGGGGAGCCGCGTCCAGGGCCGACGCCGAATTCTGCCGGAGCGCCTGCCGGTCCCTCGGGGTGGATTTCGCCGCGGGAGCGTGGTCGCGCGACAGGACCGGTGCGCGCCGCGTCAGCGAGGCGGACGCGCGCGCCGCACGGTTCACATTTTTCGGCAAGGAAATGCGGGCTCGCCGGATCCGCGCTCTTTGGATGGGCCACCAAAGGGATGACGTGGCCGAGACCCTGCTGATGCGCCTTGCCCGCGGAAGCGGGGCGGGCGGCCTCGCCGCCCCCCGGCCGGTGCAATCCGGCCCGCATGAGCGGATTCACGTTCGGCCGCTCCTCGACCTCGCGAAATCCGAGATCACCGGAGCCTTGCGGGCGGCGGGAGTTCCCTGGCGGGAGGATGCGACTAATGCGGGGGCGGGCTATTTTCGCAACCGTATCCGAAATTCAGTGATTCCGGCTTGGTCGCTGGCGGCGGGTCGGGACGCGCTTGCGGGCGCCGCTCGAGCAAGGGAGCTTTTGGAGGAGGACGATTCAGCCCTCGATATTTTGGTGGATCGCCTGAAACCCGTGACCCCTGGCGGCAAACTGGATGTCCGGCGGCTCGCTGGCCAGCCCCGGGCGATCGCGAGGCGGGCGTTGCATCGCTGGTTGCTGCGCCTGCATGGATCCGAGCGCCTTTCACGACAGGGTTTCGAGGCGTTGCTCGCGGCCGTCCAGCGGGGCCGCCCAACCCGGCAAAGCTTGGGTGCCGAAGGATTTGCGCGGATTCGCGGAAAATGGCTTCTGTTTGAGCGCCGCAAAGGCCGCCGGCCGGCGGCTCGCGGCGCCCGGCGGTACCCTAAATGAGTGTTAATACGGATCGTGGTCGTATTGCACGATTTACCCATGGGCGATTGACTTATCATGCTGGAACATACACGGTCCCGATAGAGTCCATATTATACTAATCCAATGCCGGAGCCCGAAATCAGAAAACCCCGCCGCCCGCTAAAAAACCTTCCTCCGGATCGTTTGCAGCCAAAGGTTTGGCTGATTTGGCTTATGCTCGGAGCGGCGGTTTTGGCGCTATTGGTTTGGCCGCCGAGTTCCCAGCAAGCGCCGGCAGTCGTTCCGATTCAAGAGGTGATCAATCGCACCAATTCGAAAGAGGTCAAGGAGGGGACCATCACCTACGATCCATCAGGGGCCCGCGACCGGGCAATAATCAAAGGTGAGTTCACCTCGGCGCTTTACGCAAATGACCGCGGACAGAAAACAGCCTTTTTCCATTCCGAGGGGCGGTTGACGGAGGAGAGCGCCGAGATTCTCCAGAAATCCGAGAAATTCTCGGAGCCGGCGGCGACGACGTTTCTCCAGACATTGGTGACCAGCGCCCTTCTCCCTCTCCTGGTCATCGGAGTCCTTTACTTCTTCTTCATGCGCCAGTTGAGGCAGGCGGGCCGCGGAGCGCTCAGTTTCGGAAAAAGCCGCGCCAAGCTCCTTACGCGGGATCGCGACAAGGTGATGTTTGCCGATGTCGCCGGGTGCGACGAGGCAAAGGAGGAGGTCGCCGAGGTTGTCGAATTCCTGAAGGATCCAAAGAAATTTACGAAGATGGGCGGGCGGATGCCCAAAGGCGTGCTGATGGTCGGGCCGCCCGGAACGGGCAAGACGCTGCTTGCGAAGGCCGTGGCCGGCGAGGCGGATGTGCCATTTTTCAGCATCTCAGGTTCCGACTTTGTCGAGATGTTCGTGGGTGTCGGTGCCTCGCGCGTGCGCGACATGTTCGAGCAGGGCCGCAAGAACGCCCCGTGCCTCATTTTCATCGACGAGATCGACGCCGTGGGCCGCCAGCGCGGAGCGGGCCTGGGCGGCGGAAACGACGAGCGGGAACAGACGCTCAATTCGCTTCTTGTCGAGATGGACGGCTTCGATACGACCGAGGGCGTCATCATCATAGCGGCGACGAACCGGCCTGACGTGCTGGACAGCGCGCTTCTTCGGCCGGGCCGATTCGACCGGCAGATCTATGTGGATCTGCCCGACTTGGTGGGCCGCGAACAGATTCTCCGGGTTCACGCGAAGCGAATCAATCTCGCCGAGAATGTCGATTTGGCGGTGATAGCCCGGGGCACGCCCGGCTTGTCGGGCGCGGATCTCGCCAATCTCCTGAACGAAGGCGCCCTTTTGGCGGCGCGACGCGGCAAGAAGAAGGTCGAGATGATCGACATGGAGGATGCCCGCGAGAAGGTGCAGTTCGGGCGCGAGCGCCGGCGTTTGATGAATGACGAAGAGAAGAGGCTGATCGCCTACCATGAGGCGGGTCATGCCCTCGTGCAGGGAGTCCTCGACGACGGCCACATGCCGATTCACAAGGTGACGATCATTCCGCGGGGCGGCAGCCTCGGCAGCACGATGTTCATCCCGAAGAGGGACGTCCTCACCCGCGCGATGAAGCGGCTGCTCGACCAGATCGCGACGGGCCTCGGAGGCCGCATCGCCGAGGAGCTGGTGCTCGGGGATATCTCAAGCGGCGCCGCAGGCGACATCAAACAGGTCACGAAGGTCGCCCGCGCAATGGTCTGCGACTGGGGCATGAGCCCGCTCGGGCCGATCGCTTTCGGCGACAATCAGGACACCGTTTTTCTCGGCCGCGAGATCACCCGCACCGAAAATGTGTCCGAGGAAACCGCGCACAAGATCGATGAGGAGATTCATCGGATCGTGACGGGGCAATACGAACGCGCGAAAGTCATCGTTTCTGAGCGGCTGGTGGCCCTCACCCGGATCGCCGAAGCCTTGCTCGAATATGAAACGATTGAGGGCAAGCACGTGATTGAGATTTTGCAGTTTGGCGAGATACGCTCCCCGGTCTTCGTTCCCCCGACGAGCAAGGGTGCGGAAAAGGCCGGAGAGAAGAAGACGCCGGAGAAAGCCCCGGCGCAGGAGCCGATCGCGCACGGCGGAGTCACGCCGGCTCCCACGCCTGCCTGATTCCGGCCGCGGCCGGATATTGCCCTTCCAGAATGATCGACGGTTTCCTGGCTTGCCCCCGAGGGACCTCTGGCGACCATCGGCTTGCTTAGATCCCGGCCGGAATCCAGAAAAATGTCGGCGCACAACCTATGAAAATCTGCTGCATTGGAGGTGGTTACGTCGGCGGCCCAACCATGGCCATGATCGCGTTAAAGGCGCCCGACATCGAGGTGACCGTCGTCGACATGAACGCCGCCCGGATTGCGCAGTGGAATGCCGGAGAACTTCCGATCTACGAGCCCGGATTGGACGACGTGGTGCGGCAGGTTCGCGGGAAAAATCTGTTTTTTTCCACCGACGTGCGCGGCGCGATCCGCTCTTCAGACATCATCTTCGTGGCTGTCAACACGCCGACGAAAACCTACGGACTCGGAGCCGGCCGGGCCTCCGACCTGCGCTATGTCGAATCGGTGGCGCGCACGATCGCGGAGGTCGCCGAGGGGCGGAAGATCATCGTGGAAAAGTCCACGATCCCGGTCAAAACGGCCGAGACGATCAAGGAATTGCTTTCCGCGAATTCAAGAGGCTGCAAATTTGATGTCCTCTCCAATCCGGAGTTTTTGGCCGAGGGCACCGCGATGGCGGACCTTTTCCAGCCGGATCGCGTCCTCATCGGAGGCGAACGAACTCCGGAAGGCGAAGCGGCTATCAAAGTGCTGGCCGACATCTACGCCCGTTGGGTGCCGCGGGACCGGATCATCACGACGAACCTTTGGTCGTCGGAACTTTCGAAGCTGGTCGCGAACGCATTCCTCGCGCAGAGGATTTCCTCGATAAACTCGATTTCCGCCCTGTGCGAGGCGACGGGGGCGGACGTGGACGACGTGGCACTCGCGATAGGCAAAGACTCGCGCATCGGGTCGAAGTTTCTCAAGGCCTCGGTCGGATTCGGCGGCTCCTGCTTCCAGAAGGACATTCTCAATCTCGTCTATCTTTGCGAGCGCTTTGGACTGCCCGAGGTTGCCGCCTACTGGCAGAGTGTCGTCAAGACCAACGACTGGCAGAAGCGGCGGTTCGCCGAGCGCATCGTCGGGGCGCTCAACAACACCGCCGCGGAAAAGCGGATCGCGGTGTTCGGGTTCGCGTTCAAGAAGGATACGAATGACACCCGCGAATCGGCCGCAATCGCCATCTGCCGGCACCTTTTGGACGAGCGGGCGCACGTGGTCGTATACGACCCGAAGGTTTCGCCCGCGACGATCCGCTCCGAGCTGCAGGCGGGCGGCGCCGAGGACCCGCTTCTAACCGTGGCGTCCAGCCCCTACGAGGCGGCCGCCGGATCGCACGCGATTGCGGTCGTCACCGAATGGGATGAATTCAAAAGCCTGAATTTTGAAAAGATATACGCCTCGATGGCGAAGCCGGCCATGGTTTTCGACGGGCGGAACATCCTCGACCTGAAACGCCTCTCGGCGATCGGATTCAAGGTGCATGCGGTCGGGAAATGAATCTCGTAGCGGACGGAGCGCGAAAATTCGTAGCGGAACGCGCCAGCGTTTCGCGGATCTGCGAAAGCCTGGCGGCTTCCGCTACCGGTCAGACTCCGAGCGAAGTGCGATAGATCCTCGGCACTCGCTTGCTCACCGAACAAAGGGTTTCCCACGGAATCGTGTCCGCCGCGCGGCTGAATTCCGCAACGGTGATTTCCTCGCCGCCCTGGGCTCCGATCAGGACGGCTTCGTCGCCGCAGGCCGTGCCCGACACGTCCGTCACGTCGACGATCGTCTGGTCCATGGTGACTCGGCCAAGGACCGGACAGCGGCGGCCCTTGATGAGAACCTGCGCCCGGTTGCTCGCGGCCCGCGGGACGCCATCGGCGTAGCCGGCGCATAGGATCGCGACGCGCGAGTCGCGGGCGAGCGTGTGAGTGCGGCCGTAACTGATAGTCGTTCCCCGCGGCAGCGACTTAACGAGACCCACGCGCGTTTTAAAACTGAAAACGGGCTCGGTCCGCACCTGCGAAAGGAGCGAACGGGGATGGGGGAGGATGCCGAACTGAAGAAGGCCCACCCGCACCGCATTGAATGGACTGGAGCCGGGCATGGTCTCGAGTCCGGAACTATTGTCGGCGTGCACGAATAGCTTGGCCGGATCGAGCCCAGGGCAGCGGCCCAGGGCCGCGAGAAAGCGTCGCCGTTGCTCGGCTGTGAATGCGGGATCGTCATCGGGGCTCGCGAAATGCGTGAAAACGCCGGCCAGCCGAAGGCGGGGCGCGCGAACGATCTCGAGGTAAAGCTCGTGCGCATCCTCGTGCCAAACGCCGACCCTTCCCATGCCTGTGTCGATCTTCAGGTGGACGGAAATCGGCCGGCCCGCTGCCGCTGTTTCAAGCCGGGCGACCTCCTGCGCAGTGGAAATCGTCGCCGCGAGGTCATACTCGGCCAGAAAGCGATCCTCCTCGGGTAGGATCGGGCTTAGGACCAGGATGGGCCAGCCGGGCCCGAGTTCCCGCAGCGCGGAGGCCTCCGTTACGTTTGCGACGGCAAATAGGTCCGCACCCGCGTGCATGAGTTGCGCCGCCGTCTGCGCCAGCCCGTGGCCGTACGCGTCCGCCTTGACGACTGCGACGTAGCGGATGCCCGGCGGAAGCGATGCGCGGATCAATTTCAGATTGCGCTCCAAGGCGGCCAAATCGATTTCGGCCCAACAGCGCATTGGGGGAACGGGAGCATTCATCGTGAGGGACCCTCGTGGATACGCGGCTGCCAGGTCGCGTAGCGCGGAGCTTCATGCAAAAACGCGTCCGGATCGGCCGTCCGGATCAGAAGATCGGAGTCCGCGGCGGAAGGCCATAGCTCAGCCACGCGATACGGCACTTTTTCCACGGACAGGAGAGGGGCGGCCCATTGGCGAAACCCCTCGGGCATGGCCAAGGGGCCGTTCAGTTCGGCGGACGTCACACGTTGGGGAACTCTGCCTTTTCGGCACGCGTGCCACGCGTCGCGCCTGGCGTCCGCAATAAACGTAATTTCCGGCCTGTCGAGGGCTTCGGCCACCAGGGCGAGCGCATTGTAGCCGAACACGGGCCGGTCGGCCGCCGCGCACCAGACCCGAATCGCCATCGCAACGGTCCGAATTCCGAGAATGGAGCCCGGACTGTCGGCAAAAGCGAAGCCGCGCACGTTTCCCAAATCGAGTCCGAGGGCTTCCACGCATCGGAACACTCCGACCCCGGCTTCCTCATCGGATGCGGACCAGCGGGCCCGAAAGGAGCCCGTCGACGGCTCGAACAGGGCCGCCTGGATCCGCGCCGACGCAGCGTCCAGGATTAGAAGCGGCGCGCACTCTGTCAGAACCTGTCTGAGGCTGGGCATTACCGACTCACACAAAGCCGATCCCGCCCGCCAGGCAACGAAAGACCTCAGGCTTCGGGCGAAACGCTGGCGCGTTCCGCTACGTAGCCGATCAAATGAAATACCTCAGGCCTCCAGTATTGAATTTTATTCAATACTGGAGGCCTGAGGTATTATTTCGCGTCCCAATCCATCATTGACCGTGCGCGCCGCCCCCCTACGATTTTCCCTTTATTTCGCATCCATCCTCCCTGTTTTTTCCCTTGTGAATGTCCAATTGAACAACGTTTCCGGCACCCGAAAGAGCCTCGTGGTGACCCTGGAGCCCGCCGAGGTGGATACCGAACATAAGAACGTGGTCGGCGAGTTCATGCGCCAGGCGCGCCTTCCCGGCTTCCGGCCGGGGCATGCTCCGGCGGCCATGGTCATCCGGCGTTTCAGCAAGGAAATCTCCGGCGAGTTCAAGCAAAAGGTGGTCGCCCGCGCCTATCGCGAAGCTGTGGAAGGACAGAAACTCGATGTCCTGAATATCGTGAATATCGAGGAGGGAAAGATCGAGCCCGGCCAAACCGCGGCGATCACAGTCACGGTCGATGTGCGCCCGGAAATCGCCCTGCCTGATTATGTCGATTTGCCCACCGTTGTGAAACCGGTCGAGCCCACGGATGCCGAAGTGGACAGCGTCATCGAAAGCCTGCGCGGCGAGCGGGCCGATTTCAAAAGCGCAGACCGTCCGGCCCAGAAGGGCGATTTCGTCAAGCTAGGCTACGAGGGAACCCTGGACGGGAAGCCAATTTCCGAGCTCGCCCCGGACAGGCAGCTATTCGGCAAAGTGCCGCAGACCTGGGAGGAGGTTGAGGGCGCGAATGAGGGGCACCTCCCCGGGTTGGGGCGGCAGTTGGCGGGCTTGAAGGCGGGCGACAAGAAAGCGGTTCAAATCACCTTCCCTCCGGAGTTTCCTACGCTTCCCGCCCTGGCTGGAAAGACGGCTGACTATGCCCTCGAGATCGCCGAGGTGCGCGAGCGCGTCCTCCCGCCGATCGATGACGAATTTTTCAAGGCCAACCAGGTTGAAAACCTGGAGGCGCTCAAGGGCCAGGTTCGCGGCAACCTAAAGATGCAGAAGGAGATGAGCAATAGGGCCGAGCAGCGCCGCCACGTGCTCGATGCGCTCGCCGCGAAAAGCGATTTTGCCGCGCCCCAAAGTCTCGTCGACAGCGAGACGCAGGATATTCTCCGGCGGTTCATCGAGGACAACATGCGCCGGGGCGTCCCGGCCGAACAGTTCGAGAAGGACAAGAAGGATCTTGTCGCCAGCGCGCGGCAGACAGCCGAAAAACGTGTCAAGGTACAGCTGCTGGTCGCAAAAGTCGCGGAGAAGGAGAAGATAACGGTGACCGAGCGAGATCTCGACAATTTCATCTACCGGGAGGCGCTGCGCACCAAGCAGCGCCCGGAGAAACTCGCAAAGGATCTGGCCCGCGAACGCGCGAGGCTGCGGGCCGCGCAGGAATCGATTGTTTTCGACAAGGCGGTTGATTTCCTGGTCTCCAAGGCTAAGGTAATTGCACCGTGAGTTATTACGTCCCAATCGTTCTTGAAAACACAGGCCGCGGCGAGCGGTCGATGGACATCTATTCGCGCCTGCTCAAGGACCGGATCATTTTCATAGGAACCCCGATCGACGACAATGTCGCGAACATCGTCATCGCCCAGCTCCTGTACCTTCAGATGGAGGATTCGAAGAAGGACATCCACCTGTACATCAATTCGCCCGGCGGAGTCGTGACGGGCGGCATGGCGATTTACGACACGATCAACTTCCTGCAATGCGACTTGCAGACATACTGCGTCGGCATGGCCGCCAGCATGAGCACGGTGCTTCTCGCGGCGGGAACCAAGGGAAAGCGATTTGCTCTTCCAAACAGCCGCGTCATGATCCACCAGCCGTCCGGCGGGGCCGGCGGCCAGGCGACGGATATCGCGATTGCCGCGAAGGAGATTCTACGCTGGCGGCATACCTTGAATGAAGTGATCGCGAAGCATTCGGGCAAGACCCGGGAACAGGTGGAGAAGGACTCCGACCGCGATTACTACATGAGCGCTTTGGAGGCGAAGGAGTACGGCATCGTCGATCATGTGGTCGATTCGACCCGCGAGGCGGCCAAGCTGGCCGTTAAGAGCGCCGCTTAAAGAGGGGCGATCGCGGCGCAGTACCGGACCCGCGGGCGCGCCGCGCGCCGCATCGCGTAAGTAATATCTGCACTCGACAACAGCCCGGTTTCTAACACCGTCGTTTTATGGCAAAATCGTCACGAATGACCCTCTGTTCCTTCTGCGGAAAATCGCAGGCGGAGGTGAAGAAGATCATTGCCGGTCCGGGGGTCTATATCTGCGATTCGTGCGTAAATGTCTGCAAGACAATCATAGACCGCGAGGTCAAACAGCCCGTTGCGGACGCCAAGCCGCCGATCCGGCTGATCAAGCCTTCGGAGATCAAAAAGGTTCTGGATGACTTCGTGATCGGCCAGGAGCATGCGAAAAAAGTGCTCTCGGTCGCCGTGTACAATCATTACAAGCGGCTTCTTTTTGACTCGGGCCAGGCTCCCAAGGAGCCCGGCGCGCTCTCCCCGGAGTTCAACGATGTCGAGATCGAGAAAAGCAACATCTTGCTGACCGGCCCCACCGGGTCGGGAAAGACCCTTCTGGCCCGCACCTTGGCGCGGATCCTCGATGTGCCGTTTGCGATCTCGGACGCGACGACGCTGACCGAGGCGGGCTACGTCGGCGAGGACGTGGAAAACGTCGTTCTGCGCCTGCTGCAGAATGCCAATTACGACGTAAAACGCGCCGAATGCGGGATCATTTACATAGACGAAATCGACAAGATTCGCCGGACAACCGAGAACGTATCCATCACCCGCGACGTGTCGGGCGAGGGCGTCCAGCAGGCGCTTTTGAAGATTCTCGAGGGAACGGTGTGCAACGTGCCGCCCCAGGGAGGGCGCAAGCACCCGAACCAGGAGTACATCCAGATCAACACGACGAACATTCTGTTCATCTGCGGCGGGGCGTTTGTCGGCCTCGAGCACATCATCAAGAAGCGCCTCGGCCAGCGTTCACTCGGCTTCCATGTAAACGCTGAGGATCACGAGCTCCGGCCCGAGGAGATCATGAAGAAGATCGCGCCCGAGGATCTGGTGCGATTCGGAATGATCCCCGAGTTCATCGGCCGGCTGCCCGTCGTCTCCGTGCTCGACGAGCTCCAGGTGGATGACCTGGCGAAGATTCTCCTCAAGACGAAGAACGCGATGGTGAAGCAGTATTCGAAGCTCTTCGCGATCGACGGGGTCCGCCTCCGTTTGACGCCCGATGCCGTGAAGGCCATCGCCCAAAAGGCGGTGGATCTCAAGACCGGCGCCAGGGCGCTGCGCTCGATCCTGGAAAATCTGATGCTGGAGGTCATGTACGATCTCCCCCAACGCGACGACGTGAACGAGGTCGTGATCGACGTCGGCGTGGTCGCCGGACGCCGGCGGCCGATACTTCACAAAAATGTGAAAAGCGAGCCGACCGAAAACGCTGCTTGACCATCTATCCGGCCATCGACCTGAAGGGCGGCCGCGTCGTGCGCCTGGCCCAGGGGCGGGCCGATCAGGAGACCCTATATTCCGAGGATCCGGCCAAGGTGGCCGATGGATTCAGGGCCGCCGGAAGCACCTGGGTGCATGTCGTCGATCTGGACGGCGCATTTGCAGGCGAGCCTCGAAACATGCCGGCAATCGAGGCGATCGCCGCCGTCGGACTGCGCGTTGAGTTGGGCGGGGGCCTGCGTTCGCGCGAGTCGGTGGAGCGCGCGCTCGCCGCTGGCGTCAGCCGGGCGGTCATCGGAACCCGCGCCGCGGAAAGCGAAGAATTTGTGGCCGGCCTCGTCCGTGAATTTGGCGAGCAAATCGCGGTGGGAATCGACGCGAAGTGCGGCCAGGTGGCTGTCAAGGGCTGGGTCGAGACGACCGGCACGAGCGCCCTGACTCTCGCCCGCCGCATGGCGGCCCTCGGCGTGGCGACCCTGATCCAAACCGACATCGGCGTGGACGGAATGCTGGCCGGCCCGAATTTTGCCGCCCACGAGGCCTTGCTCGGAGCGGTCGCCTGCCGGGTGATCGCATCCGGCGGAGTCGGCGGGCGCGAGGATGTCGTCCGCCTGGCAGAGCTTGCGCGAATCCACCCGAATCTGGAGGGTGCCATCGTCGGCAAGGCGCTGTACGAACGGCGAGTCGATCTCGCGGACCTGCTCGCGATCGCCAGCGGCTGACGGGGCGCGCCCCTCAAGAGGGGCGGGGAACGCAAAGAAGGTCCCGCGCGATCCACGGCGCGGTGCCTCCCGAATCGAGCGAATCCCACGCGTAGTCGAGCCCCTCGAGAATCTCCCGCACACCTTCCCATTCCGCCGTGGAGTGGATTGCGATGATCAGGATCGGGCGCCGTTTCTGCATGGTCTCGATCATGCCGTGAACGGCGCGGTGACCGTGTCCTTCCACGTCGATCTTGACGAAATCGGGGGGCCGCAATTCCCCGGAAGACACGAGATCATCCAATCGGACGGTGCGGATCGGGATCGGTTTGCACTCCGGCTGCCGCGTCTCCCCATCGTAGGCGAGGTGGGTTCCGGTGGACCCCAGGTCTCCGTAGGTGAACATCTCGGACGAACCCGTCCTGTCCGAGGCGGCGGCTTCGTAGATCTTCAGCCAAGTCAGCCGGTTCATGCGCGCGTGACGGCTGAGCCGCGCAAAACTCAGGGGATTGGGCTCGAAGGCCGCCACCTGGCCGGCGGGCCCGACCCGCCGGGCCACGCCGATGCTGTATAGCCCGAAATGGGCGCCCAGGTCCCAGCAGGACCATCCGGCGACCGAGCCTTCGCCCAGGGCGAGGATTGCCGTCTGCACGCGGGGCTCATGCGTGCCCCGCCAATAGGATGTCCATGGGAAGAGGGTCCAGCGCGCCCCGGCGGCGACGCCTTTGCGCACCCGCACGGGCAATAGGGATAGGCGGGACGTCCGCAGGATCCATGAGACAGTCCGCTTCCCCGGGCCATTCATTTACGGGAAACCGCCGAAGCGATTTCTTCCAGGGGGTAAGTAAAGATCTCCGCCAGTGTGGGGTGATACCAGGGAGCCCGGAGCATGTCGAATACCGTCGCCCGCATCGCAAGCGGAGCGCTGAAGCAGTGAATGAGATCCCCTGCATCGGGACCGACGACTTCGGCGCCCAGGATCCGTCCGCGCTTCGGCTCCGCAATGACCTTCACGTAGCCGCGAAGGGCTTCCATCAGGATGGACTTTCCATGGTCGTCAAACGGGTAGGAAGCGGTCAGAAAGGGCCTTCCCTGGGCGGTCAGATCGCGCTCCAGCCGCCCGATAGTCGCGAGCTGCGGGTCGGTGAAGACGACATTGAGGAGGAGCCCGTAGTCGATCGGCTTCAGACCGCGCACACCCGCCGCGCGGCGGGCCGCCAGCTCGCCCTGCTGGATCGCGACGTGAACGATCTCGACCGGGCCCGCGCAATCGCCGGCCGCGTAGATATGCGGCACGCTCGTTTGCTGCCAGCGGTCGGAGATCACCTGTCCGTTCGGGCGGGTGCGCACCCCCGCGGCGCCGAGATTGAGCTGCGAAGTGTTTGCCTCCCGGCCGAGAGCGTTGAAAAGATGCGCGGCGCGCCGCGTGACCTTCCTCCCGTCGTGGAGAAAATCGACTGAGGCGCCGCGCTTGTCCCGCGCGACGCGCAGGATGGACGTGCCGGCGAACAGCTCGATTCCCTCGTCGACAAACGCTTTTTGAATGACGCTAGAGGCGTCCTCGGAATGGTCGCGCAGGATGTTCCGGCCGCGCTGGACGAGCATTACACGCGTGCCTATGCGGCGCAGAAACTGCGCGAGCTCGCAGGCAACCACTCCGCCGCCGAGCACGATCACGCTCTTGGGGACGAAATCGAGCTCGAGCACGTCGTCGCTCGTCCAGGCCTTGAGGCCGCCCAGGCCCGGGACTGGAGGCACCGAAGCTCGCGAACCCGTGCTTATCAAAAAACGCCGTGCCCGCACGCGCCGGCCGTCGGACAGTTCGAGCGTGTGGGGATCGATGAATCGGGCCTGTGCGCGGATGAGATCGAATTTCCCCGATTCAAGAGCTTGCACCCGATGGTGCGCGAAATCGCCGATGATCCGTTTTTTCCGTGCGTGCATGGCCTTCATGTCGGCGCGCGCCGTGGGGATCCTGAGACCGAAAGTCTTTCCGTTCTGCGCGAGGTGAAGGACCTCGGCCGCATAAATCAGCGTCTTTGATGGCATGCAGCCGCGCAGAATGCACAGCCCGCCGAGTTGGCGCGCCCCGTCGATTACGGCGGTCTTCAGTCCGAGCGCCGCCGCAACCTTCGCGGCGTTGAATCCGGCGCTTCCCCCGCCGATCACTACGAAATCGTACTTGGTCATGAAATCCGGGCATCACCGGCCCTTGCCGAAGACCATGATCTGAATCGTCTTGAGGACAATCGCGGCGTCGAGAAGGAAGGAGAAATTTCGAATGTAGTACAGATCGTATTCGAGCTTCCGAATCGTGTCGTCCAGGCTCGCGCCGTAGTTGTAGTTGACCTGCGCCCAACCGGTGATTCCCGGCTTTACGAGGTGGCGGAAATAGTAGCACGGAATCTGCCTTTCGTACTCGCCCACAAGGCGCTCCCATTCGGCGCGAGGCCCGATCATGCTCATATCGCCTTTAAGGACATTCCAAAGCTGCGGCAGTTCATCCAACCGGGTCGAGCGAAGGAGTCGGCCGACCCGCGTTATGCGCAGGTCTCCGGGCTGGGTATAGGGATCCCCGGAAGCCTCCGAGCCCGGGCGCATGGTCCGCAGCTTCACGAGCTTGAACCGGACCTGGTTCTTGCCGACGCGGGATTGGAAGAAAAAAACCGGCCCCCGGTCCTCGACCCAGATCGCCAAGCCCGCTGCCGCGATAAAAGGGGTAAACAGCAGCAGTCCGAATGCCGACAAGGCGAGGTCGCTCGCCCTCTTGAGCCTTTCGAAAACGGGTTCACGCGCGACGTTGAACCCCTCTTGAAACAGCCAGGTAGGGTTGAGGCGGTAGATCGGAACTTTCCTCCAATACACCTGGTGGAAAAGTTCCAGGGTATAGGTCGGCACCCCGCTGAAATACAAGTCGACGAGCCGCTGGGCCAGTTCGGGCGGAATATCCCTGCTCGATTCCCGCAAGATGATCGCCTCTATTGTCTGTTTGTCTCCGGGCTCGACCGCATCGAGCACCTCCGCGAAGCGCTTTAGCGCGACCTCCCCGGACTGGCCGGGGTCGGGGTGCACGGCGGCCAATATGACCTTCTGGGCCATCGCCATCTTGCGGCATTCTTCCACAAACTCCGCGCCGCTGGATGAATTGCCCACGAAAACGAAGCTTCGGACTCCGGCGTGCGCGGCGATTGCATGCAGGTAGATCATGCGCCGGTAGCCCAGCGTCACAGGAATCAGGAGGATAAAACTGAAGACGATGACGATGCGACTGGACTGAAGTTCGTAGCCCGCGGGGGCGAAAGCGAACGTAAGCAGCACCGTAAAGATCATCGCAAATAGAACCGCGATGATGTGAAGGCTGGCATAGTCCAGCCTGAGCATGTCCGTTCGCCTCCGGTATCCGTCGATCAAGTAGATCGAGCAAACGAGCAGTGCAAACGGACACGCGAGCGGGTCGAGGATGAAGCCGCTGCCCAAGCCGCGCAGGTGGCCGACAGTGTTAAAGACGAACAGTGTCGCCACAGCGTCCAGGCAGAGAAGAATGAGCGAGATTCTGCGGCTACGGATCACAATTTTTTAGCTGGAAATCTTGAGTGTTGGCCAGACCGCGCCGCAGCCCGGCGCAATTCAGCCGCCTTGGCGGAGCTTAACAGCTCATAAAATGACATCAGCCGGCAAAAAACAAAGCCGCGGTAGCCGTCTAGAAAACCGGCGCGCAGCACGTAATGATAGAGAAAACGCAGGGTGGGGCGGCAGGGCAGGCGCCGCGCGAAATGCTTGATCCGGCGCTTGCGCGCCAGCGCCGGATCGATCGCCGCCCGGGCGGCGGCGGGGCCTGCGCGGCTCGAGTTGAGTAAGGCGGCCTCCCAGTTGCTGTACCGGTTGTGCTTCTCGACCCAGGCATCGATCGTCGGAAAGGCATAATGCTCCATCTCGTTTGCCAGGCGGCTCGTCTTTCCTTTCAGAATCAGGTGCTCGTGAACTTCGTTGTCGCCTGAGCCCGTGTCCTCGGCTTCGAAGAGTTGCTCGTACCGTCCAAGCCGATGCCGAAACAGGCGCAGGTTCCAGCTTGGGTAGTATCCGCAATGCGCGAGCCATCCGTCCAGGAACCAGAATCGCCGATTGACATAGTACCCGTCGGCATCCGGCGATGCAACGACGCGGCCGATCTCATCTGCGAGAGCCGGAGTGATCCGCTCGTCGGCATCGAGGATAAAAATCCACTCGTTTCGCCACGGGACGTTGGCGAGCGCCCAGTTCTTTTTTTTCGGAAATTTCCCGTTCCACTCAAAATCCACTATCTGGGCGCCGCCAGCAAGGGCGGCCTCGCGGGTTCCATCGCGGCTGCCCGAATCGACGACGATCCTTTCGTCGGCGAACTTCGCGGATTCGAGGCAGGCCGGCAAATTATCGGCCTCGTTCCTCGCGGGGATCAGGATGGAGACGGCTGCGGACATGCGACGTGGACCGGTTCGGCCCCGCTATCGGGGATCTGCCGGGACCGAATGTTTGGGCGGACATCCCTAGCCCCCGCTGAATCGGGGCTCCCGCCTCGAGGCAGCCGGGCATAGGCGGCAGCGGAGAAAAAGCACAACCACCAGCTCAACACGACGGCTACATTGCCAAATGGAAACTCCACCCATGCGTATAGAAGGATCGCAGCGCATCCCAAGGCCAGGTAAATCGGGATCGGATGTTCAATGTGCGCCCGGCGCAACCCCGCAAGAGGGGCGAGGGCGCACATTCCGAGAAGCGCTGTGCCGATAAATCCGTATTCTGAGAGGGCCTGCAGCCAGTCGTTGTGTGCAGAGCTGTAGAACCTGGGCAGGCGGTCGCGGCGGTCGGGCTCCTGGGTGTCGAACAGCATGAAGACGTGCGGGTACGAAGCCATGCCCCAGCCGAACCAGGGGCGCGCTTTGGCCATGTTCCAGGTATCCCGGTACAGCGCCATGCGGCTTCCGATCCCGCCCTGCGCGCGCATATCCGCGATTTGCTGCTCGGTGAGGGCAATCCGCAGGGAGATCGTGCGGCTCGCAATGAAGCCGATTGCGGCGCATCCGAGGACAATCGCGGTGAAGGCTACCGCCAGCAATGACGCGATCGGAGCGCCCCGCCGCTGCCTGCGGCTGACGGTGCGGACCAGCCAATGGGTGAAGGCGCCTGCAAGGATGACCGCCAGGAGAAGGGTGCAGGAGCGGGAGCCGCTCAAGGGCACGGTAGCCGCCAGGAAAAAGACGGCTACCAGTGCGGCGAAAGCCGGTGTGGCATAAAAACCGCGGCCATGCCATCGCCGGCTGTAGTGCCATACGAGCGCCAGGCACACGGTGGTCATGAGAATGATGAATGCGCCCCAGTGGTTGTGGTAAAGAAAGCTCGAAAAAAAGAGCGGCTGCCTTGTCTTCACGAGACCGAAGTACGGTCCCGCGGCATTCGCGAATTTCTGGAGGGTGCCGAAGACGGCAAGAGCGAAGGCGTTGGCCACCGCGAACAACAGCAGGCCGCGCAGCGTCCGGCGCCGCCTGACGACAAGAGCGAGATTGAAGCACGAGAGATAAATTGCGTCGAACATCCAAAGCGCCCGGATCGCGTCGCCGGGGACAGCCGAGATCGGCACGCCCAGGGGAATCTCCCTCGGGGCAAGCATAATGTCGCCGCCGAACTTGATTTCGCGAAAGCCGGGGGTGAGCAGGGACGCAAGCACGAGGAGGTTGAAAAGGAGGAATGGCCACAGTCGGCGAAGCGTCTGGCCGGCCGCGCCGGCGGGAGTCCCGCGAGATGCCAGCGCGGCAAGCGTTATAAGTCCACCGAGGCTGCCCCAAGTGGCAAGCGGCGGGCGGAGCCACAGCCCGTTTCCGCCGAGGGCCCAGGTTGTCGCGCAAAGGAAGACGGCGACGTGGACCGCGGTGACAACTTCGAGAACGCCGGCCCGCTCCCTGCGCGAAGTCCCTGGTTCGCTCATGATCGGTTGTCCATTAAACTGGAATAAAAACCGGCCAGGGCACCGGCCGTCCTCTCCCAGGAATATTCGCGCAGCACCCAATCACGCGCCCTTTTCCCGCGTTCGAGAAGCCTCTCGGCGCTCTCCGCCACCGCTTCCCGAATTGCGGCCGAATAGCCCTCCCACGGAACGCACCAGCCTCCGTTCGCGTTCAGCCCCTCCCACGGAGTCGAGTCGGTCACCGCCGCCGGAAGGCCGTGGGCGAGAGCCTCCGAGATTGCCAAGCCGAAATTCTCGTTGTGCGAGGGCAGCAGGAAGAGCGAGGCGATGGCGTAAGGGGGCGGCGCCCCGACCCCGTCGAACACCCGCACCCGACCGCCGGCTGAAGCCCGCAGGACGTAGGTTTCGAGCATCTCGACTGAATATTCCTGGGGAATTCCCACGAGGAGCAAAAGCCAGTCGCGGGATCCGTGCTGCAGCCAGGCGTCGATCAGCTCGATCACCCGCTTCTTCCTGTGAAATCGGGAATAGAACAGGGCGATCGGGCGCCCTTTGGCTTCAGGGCAGGCCGCCCGCCAGTATTTCAAAGCCTCCGCGGTATCGGCCGGCCCCGGCGCGGCGACCCCATTGGGCGCCACGCAGATCGGCTGCTTGAAACCGAGAGCGCGTATGTCGGTCGCTTCCGCATTGCTCGTCGCGTGCCAGCCGTGGACGGCCTGCAGGGCGCCTGGATGAACGAAAGCCCGCGCCATCCGTTTGCGCCAGAAGTGGTGGTTCCAAGCCCAATGGCTCATTGTTCCCCTGGGCGAAATCACGAATCGCGCGTTCCGGGTCCGGGACGCGCGGTGCGCGTAATGCACGGTCCGCAGCCAGAGCGAATGATGGTGAATGATGTCGGGCTCCGACCGCCGCAAGTGGTCTCGCAGGCCGCCCGAGGGGCAAAGAGATCTGGGCCATGTACGGGGAAATATCCGCACGGATGCGCCCCCGTCCGCAGACTCCTCCGCCAGTCCGGTCGAGGTCGAAAGCAATTCGACCTGGTGCCCGGCCGATGCCAATGCCTGCGCTGTAGCCCAAACCGACCTCGTAGGTCCGCCGTGGCGTTCTTCAAGGCTGGGCACGATCAAGCTGAGCTTCATGGCCCGGCGGGCATGCCCCTATCCTTGACCGGACGACAGGGATTTCCGACGCACACTTTGCGGGGCGGCAGGTCGCGCACGACGACCGAACCAGCCCCGACGACGCATAGCTCGCCCACGGTCACGCCGGGACCCACAAACACGTCGGATGCGATCCAGGCGTTGCGCTCCACGATGATCGGACGCGCGACGAGCGGCATGCTCCATCGCATGAAGTCATGGGTTGCGGCGCACAGATGGCATCGCTGGCTCACGTTTGCGCCAAAGTCCAGGCGAACCGGGGCCGGATTATAGATAAGGACCTCGGGGCCGACCATCGCGCGCGGCGCCAGCGTGAGTTTCCAAGGAAAGATGACCCGCACCGAGGGATATATGACGACCTGCGATGGGGCGGGAATTTCGGCTCCAAAGCCCCGCAGAAGCCGTGCGCGAAACCCATGCATGGGCCGCGGACTCCACCGAAAAATTGTCGCCTGGATGAGCGCCCAAATCCAGCGGAGAATCACCTCTCGCCGCCTATATGGGGTCACGCAGCCCTGGCCGAGATAAGGCTCCCCACCAGACACGGTTGAATTTGACTTCAATGTGGAAATTGTGCCGCTCTACCCGTGGGGAGTCAATGATTCGGCACCGCCCGCAAACGCTCAAGATCGGCCAGGGCCTTCTCGGCCACATCCGAAAAATCGTAGCGCTTCACGTATGCCTGCGCCTTGGCCGCGATCGCGTTGCGCAGGCTTTCGTCGGCGAGGAGCTTCGCCAGGGCCTCGGCCAGGCGGACATCGGCTTGCGGGCCGGATTGGGCAAAGACGAGCCCGGTGTCGCCGTGGCTTACCAGCTCGGAGAAGCAGGCGAGGTCCGAAACAACGGGCGCGCACCGCGCGGCCATTGCTTCCGCGATTGCGAGGCCGAACGTTTCGCCCTTTTCCGCGATGCTCGGATAACAAAAGATGTCCATCTCGCCAAAGTGCCGGGCGAGTTTCTCCGGATCGAATTCGGGGTCGCGCCAATCGAGCCGCGATCCGAGCGCGCCGCCGAATCTCCCGAGGAGGGCGCTCTTCCAGTTTTCGCCGCCGCCGCCGGCCCTCACGTCGACAGGCCCGATGATTCTCAATCGCCATGGCGGCAGGCCGTCCCTCGACGCGAGCCGGGATGCCGCGGAAAGCAGGATTTCCACGCCCTTTTCGGGGTGAATGCGTCCGGCGAATCCGATCGTGAGCGGAGTGCGCGGAGCGCCGCTGCCCGCGGCTTGAGCGTGCAGCCGCCAGTCGATGGGATACGGAAAAGGGGCGATCCGCCCGGCGAGTCGCGGATTTTCAGCGCGCAGGCGCACCGCCACCGCTTCGCTCAACGCCCAGAGCTCGTCCACACGCCCGTAGGCACGCCCGTGTCCCTTGGGCATCCGCGCCACAACTGCGACGACGCGCCCGGCCTGCGGCCTGGTGCGCCGGAGCCAAACGGGCAGGATGACCGTGTTGCAGATGACCGCGTCGGCTGGGGGGAGCACCCGGCTGACCCGCCGCCCCCACCTAAAGTCCTGCCAAAGATTGACCGCAAGATAGCGCGAGTGATCCGCTCCCTTCACTCGCCGATGAGAGACCCCTCCGGCCGTCTCTTCCTCGGCGAAACCGGGCCACGCGCGGGATACGAAATTCACCTGGTGACCGCGCGCGGCGAATTCCAGCGCCAGGCGGTGCCATATCTTTTCGGTCGCGCCTCCCAGGACGGGGGGCACGGGGAGGAAGAATCCCGTTACAATCGAGATGCGCAAGATCCCTTCCCTTCTATCGATTCGCCACGGAACCGACTGCGGATAGCAACCCCTTCGCCGTCTCGGGATAGGTGTATCCGGCTATTCTGGCACGGACCGCCTGCCGGAGCTTTCCGGCGGCGGCCGGATCCGCGACCGCGGCCACGGCCGCGGCCAGTTGCCGCGATAGGTCCGCGGGGCTGTCCGACCGAAACACCCAGCCCGTCTCCCCCGGAGTCACCAGATCCTGCTGGCAGCCGACGCGGTCGCTGACCAGGCAGGGAACGCCCATGTGCATGGCCTCGTTCACCGTGAGGCCCCAGGTCTCATAGAGTCCCCGGGACGGAAGAACGAAGAGATCCGCGAGAAGGTAGCGGGCGGGCATCTCCGTCTGGTTGGCGAATGGAAGAAAATGGACGGTGCCGGGCTGCGCGCCCGCGGCAATCGCCTCAAGTTCCGGTTTTTCAGGCCCTTCGCCGACAAAGACGAGCGCGGCGGCCGCAAGCTTCAGATCCATGAATGCGTTCAGGAGCTCCCGAGGCTGTTTGGCCGGGATCAACTTTCCGGCAAAAAGAACAACCTTCGTTGCGTCGGGCAGCGCGAGCTCCTTGCGCAGAGCGGCGGCCGCCGACCGGTTTCGGTCATTCCCGGCATCAAAAAGCCGGTCGTCGACCGAGTGGGGGCAAAAGAAAAGTCGAGTCCCCGGCACCCCGAATGCCTCGAAGTATGCGCGATTCGCGCGGCCGACGTAAGCGAATGCGGCAAACCGCCGAAAGAGCCAGCGCAATGCGAGAGTGCGGCTCCATCCCGGGGCTGGGCGGCCGAGCAGATGGGAGTCGCCGCGGAAGAGGATCGGCACCCGTTTTCGACGGGCCCAGGCGATCGCGCGCAGGTGGCTCATCCATTTGTATCCGTATAGAAGCAAAGCGTCGGGTTTCCACCGATCGAGGCGAGCAGCCAGACCGGGATTTTTCAGCCCGAAGAAATGATGCGTGCCCGGATCGCGGGAATGATTCGGAACGAATTCGCTCTCGTAGCCCGCGAGCAGATCGACGTCCCATCGGAAGGACTTTTGAAACTCAGGATCGTGGCGCACCGACGTTCCGAAATCCCAAAGGTAGAAAACCCGCAGGTCGAGTCCCGTGTTGGCGGCCAGCCATCGGAACCACGGACTGTAATACTGGGTCGGATGCGAAAGCACCACCGCGAGGCGGAAACGGTGGGGCGGATTGTTCAATCGGTTTCGGGTTCCGGGCGCGCGAGCTTTTGGCGGCGCACGAATGGCGCAAATCCAATAATGGTCGGCGCCATATTTTGGAATGTGCTGGTCACCAGGACGCTCGCGACCATCTCCCACGAGTTCAGCAGATTCAGGATCAATCCGAAGCCGATGATTCCCTCGAGCGATATGACCAGTTTTCGCGCGGTCATGCTTTCCACCCAGGCAAAAAGCAGGCCCCCGAAAAGGCCCAGGTAAACGGCGCCCCAGAGCGGCCCGAAATTGCCGTACGCCTCCGGCAGCAGACCCCAGGCGATGTAGGTTGTGAATGTGGAGTTCAGATCCTGCCTTCCAAAATGCACATTGAGAAGCACCTGCCCCTGGTGCGTGCGCGGCTTGTCCGTCCAAAGAATTTTCGGGATGAGCAGGGCCGGGATGAGCAAATAGGATTGGCCGTGGATGGGTTCTATGTGCCCGGTATCCTCGGCGTCGATGACGAAGAGCAGGTTCTGCAGATTATCGATTCGGTCCATCAACGACTGGCTGCCCTCCGGGTCCGAGCTCGCCTGGTCCAGTCCCTCGACCGACTTCGGTGTCGGCTGGCTCATCGTTTCGTAGCTGGCCTGAATCCACTCCGAGTAGCGGGACGGAACGCTCACCAGGTCCAGATTCAGGGAGGGTTCGTCCGCGCCCTGGGGCCAGTATTTTTCGCGCATGGTGAATTTCCCGACGTTGAGGAAACTGATCAGCAGAGCGACGCCGACGATGAATCGCCACGGCGCCCTCCCCGAGCCCCAAAATAGGCCGATCGCCGCGGCGAACACATTTCCGCTGACAGCGGACAGCAAAAAGGAGGAGGCGGTGATCAGCGAGTTCAGAATCAGGAGCGACCAGAACGCAATTTTCACGGCGAGGCTCGTCGTTTCCGAGCCAAAGCTCAGCGCGACAGTGAAGAATCCGCATGTGCTCGCGCCGGCCACAAGAGCGACAATTATGGAATTGCTCCCCGCGGGCAGGCGGTCGATCAGGCTCTGCGTGAGTCCCATGCTTTGCAGAACGAGGTAAGCGGTCCCTATGCCTGCGAGGGCAAAGCCCATCCGGCTCAACGCCCTGGAGCCTCCGCGCTGGACGTCAACCAGGACGTGACTAAAGGGCGGGGAAGGCGAAAGCACCTGCATTCCCGCCCACCATGCGGCGGTCATCGCCACTCCGAGCACCAGCACCTCAAGCCCAGCCTGGAACAAATGGCTCCTCGTGGCCAAGGCGACCGATGGATGGCCGAACACGATCGGCGAGGCGTAGATTATGAGATTTTGAATTGCCAGAAGCGGCAGCATCGGCAGGCCGATCCCGCTGCGGCTCCACACCTGCAATGCAAAAAGACAGGATCCGGAGATCATGATAAAGGCGGAGGCTCCGGGTTTGCCGGAAAAAAACAGATAGGCGCCTTCCACGGTGCAGAGGGCGATGAACAGCCAGAGCCGCTTTCGCAGTATCCGCTTCAGGCCCGAGGCGATCTCGCCGATCAGCGTGTAACGATCGAAAGCAAATGCGCGCCTCCGTCTCATTATGGGGAATCAACTCGCGGCCGCGGCGCCGTGGCGCTCTCAAACAGCGCGCATTGGCGGCGGGCCGACTCGTCCGCGAGAAAGTGGGCGTTGAAGAAGGCGTCATTTCGGGGTGGGTGCCCGGCCATGAGCCTTTCTTCAAGGATCAGATCGAATGCGCGCGCAAGGTCGGAATAGGCTTCGTCCATGGGCCCGTCATTTCGGAATCGGATCATGAAGGCGCAGGAGAGTTTGTCGAGGAGTGCTTCCAAGGCGCTGTTTCGCAAAACCAGTCCAAGGATGGGCTTTTCGGTTAGGTAATATTGGCAAACCTTCGATGGCGAGTATGCGGGATCGCTGGATCCGAGAATGAGGAGCGCGTCCGCTTCCTTTTGAATGCGGATGGAATTCAGGTAGCCGGTGCGCTGCGGAATTTCCTCCACAAGGTCGCTCGCGCCGCATTGCCCGGCGATCGACATCACCGAGGGACGTCCCCGCCCCGGAAGATCGTAGCTTGTTCCGATGAAATGGAAGCGAAGGCGACCGGCCTTCTCCGGGAACTGTTCGCGGTAGCGGCGCAGTCCCGCGAAAAGGAAGAGCAGCGCCTGCGACATGACCGGACCGGCAACGCCGGTGTAAATCAGGTGTTTTTCCGCGGTTTTTCGGGGATGGGTGCTCGCCGATCCTGATTGTAGCGCGGCCCGCGCGAAATCGTTTCGGCTGGCGCCGAACTGAAGCACGGCGGAAGGAGTCCGCGCCATGCGGGGATAGCGGGAGCGCAAATCCTCGAGGTAGCGGTCCGAGACGCTCATGACAGCGCCCGCGTTCCGGAAGCACCAGCCCTCGAACAACCAGGCCTGAAGCCTTGCGATCTGATACTTCCAACCGCCCGGCGGCTTGTGGACTCCTTCGCGCTCGTAGTAGTCGGTTCTCCATGGATCCTGGACATCGAGGACGTATGGAATTCCGAGCCATCGCTTCCAGATCGGCCCAAGGGTGAACACGAGAAACTGGGTGGTGGAGAAAAAAACGAGGTCGAATTTTTCCCGCCGCAGCAATCGGGTGCCGCGCCAGAAGAGAAACGGCCATGCGCGCAGACCCATGTTGCCGACGCCCATGCGCCGCGTCCAGCGGGTCGCTAAAGCGCGTGTGCGCACGATTCTCACACCGGGCGGCAGCGTCTCCACCAATTCGTCATCCAGGATGCCGCCTTGCCACTCGGAACCGACCGCAAGCACAACCGGCTCCCAGCCGTTTGCGCCATAATAGGGCAAACTCATTCGGATCCTCTGCATATCCGGCGCATTTCCGGGAGGAAAATGAGGGCTGATTATCAGGACCCGTTTCATGTTCTCGTTCGACGCCGGCTGTGGACTCTTCAACAGGGAATTCACGCGAGCGGCGGTTTCCCGAGGGCGGTTGCGACACAGGCCAGCAAACGCGGCTCGTCCTTTTCCCAGCAAAAGACGGCTTCGGCAGCCTTGCGGGCCGAAGCTCCCATTTCGGCGATCCGTTCGGGATTGGCGATCAGGGCGTCGAGCAGCGCGACTGTTTCCCCTGTATCCCGAAGATTTAAGATCAGGCCGGCTCCTTGTGCCTGTGCCAGCACTTCCCGTTGCCCGGCCGTGCCGGTCGCGAGCACGGCGAGGCCCGCGTTCAGGTACTGCAGGATCTTGTTCGTGATTGTGTAGTTCCTGTTTTCCGGCACCGAATCTTCGATCGCCAGCCCGATATCGTGCCGCGCGATGACCGATGGGAGTTCCCACGGCGGGACAACGGGAAGAAACTCCACGCAGCGCCGCCGCTCTGTCGGCACGCGATTCATCAATTCCGTCCGGTAGGCGGAATCGACCGCGCCCAGGAGGCAGAGGCGGCTCGGCAGCCGGGTTAGAATCCAGGCCTCGATAAACGGCTCCAGCATGCGTCCCGGGCCGATCGTCTGGGAAAACCACAAAAATGCGGGGGGGCCGGGGCGCGGCAATACCGCGGGATCGGGCTGAATCGGAAAGCTGTTCCTTATGACGACAGGCATGCTTCCGCCGTAGGCGGCTTGGAGGGCGGAAGCCAACACGAACGACGTTGTGCTGGCATAGGCCGCCCGGCGGAGCAGGATCGCCTCCCAACGGTCGAGCAGACGGAGAGGGCGGCTGATTTGGGCCGACGGCAGCAGATCGCGCGAGTGCCAATCCTCGATGTCGGCGGCGACTCTGCCGCCGTGGCGAAGCCGTTCGACTCCGATGCGCAGGCCCAGCTCGTTGTGCACAATTGTAAGATCGGCCCGGAGGGTTCGTGCCCGGTGGGAAAGCGCCCCGGCCGGGCCGAGCGTCTGGGCGCTTTTGAGACCGTAATGCGCAACCCTCCGCGCGAGCCAAGTGGCGGCGCGGCTGGGGAGTGACCGGGCCAACGCTGTCCAGCCGCGCGATACGTGATCGACCACAACCCTTCGAAAAGGCGCATCGGAAAGAATCTCTCGATCAAAAGCCTCGTAGCGCTGCTGGCTGGCCACCGTTAGCACAGTGACTCGATACCCGGCGCGGCCAAGCGTGGATGCCTCCTTCAACACCCGCGGATTGCGGGAGAGGTGCGCCGTCGAGATGATCAGGATGTCAGCGATAAGCCGGGATGTTGGGATGGGCGGATAGCGTGCCGAGGATTACGCGGGCGGGACTGCCATCAACGGAGGAAACGGCCGAATCGATCCGTCTCGAACTGAAGCCGGCGAGCGAAGCGCCAGCCGACAAGCTTTCGCACGAACTGAAATTTGGGCCCGCCCTCCGGTTGGAAATCGGATCCACCGCAATCGGCGACACGAGCGGCTGACCGGCGCCGTTCGTCGGCCGCGCGCGGGTAGGCCTCGTAAACGAACCGTTGGAACGCTGTTGCACAGGCGTGTCGGGTGCGCGGGGAATCCTCAATGGAGAGAAGCCGGTCGGCCGAAAGCTCCAACGAATGAAACGCCGAAGCCCAGGCCTCATTCGACCTCCTCTTGCTCAAACTGCCGGGGAGCCGGGAGCGGTAATAGGAAATCGCCCCCGGGCTGTGCCGCACGCCGGCCGACGCAAGCACCAGGCGCGTGAAATATTCGCCGTCGTCGTCGAGCGAAAGCGACTCGTTCCAAGGGCCGGCCTTGTTCGCCAGGCGGCGGGAAACGAGCCACGCGCCCGGATGCATCATGGCATTGTTCTCAAACTTCGTCACGACCCAGTCGGCGGGGGATGAATCGGCGCAGAGAAGCTGGGGCGTGAAGTCGGCATCCGCCGGGGAAACCTGAAAGCGGCTCCAGTCGGATGCAAAAATGTGCGTCTCGCCGACGGAGCCGGCGGCCGCCATCTGCCGGGCAATCTTGTCCGGTGCGAGCAGATCGTCCGCATCGAGAAACTGCAGCCAGTCGCCCCGGCTTTCGGAAATCGCGGCATTTCTGGCGGCGCTGGCACCCAGGTTGCCCTGCGCCACGACTGTGACGCCGCGCGCCTCAAACCGGGCGGCGATTTCCCGGCTGTTATCGTCCGACCCATCGTCCACAAGAACGATCTCCGTGTGCGGCCACGTCTGAGCGAGTGCCGACTCCAGGGTCTGGGCAAGCCAGGCGCCCGCGTTGTGGCAGGGAATCAGAATGGAGACGAGGGCCGGCATGCTTACGTTTTAATCTTCCGCCAACCGTAGCGAAAGTACCACCGCTTGGATTCGGCGACGTAATGATGCATGACGGCGCGGGGCGCCCTTGCCTCGGCCTCGCCTGGCTTGGTCAAATACTCGGCTGGAGGCAGGACTGACCGCCCGGGCTCGCGAGCCATGAGCATGGCGACCAGGGCCTGCTCCATGAAGTACTGCGTCTTTTCCATCGCGATCAGCTTCGCGCACCAGGATTCCAGCATTTCCCAATCGATGGCCTCGCTGCGCAGGCCGCAAACCCCGACATTGATCATCGGCGGGATTGGCGCTCCGGCGAGCCGTTCCATCAGTCGGCGGCTGTATCCGTAGGATTCCTGACAGTCGACGGCATGGATCGGGCGGTCGGGTTCGGCGATCCATTGCAGCAGGGCATCCGGGCTGCGAAAAAACAGGAGGTCGGAATCGAGGACGAGCTTCCAACCGGAATTGCCAAGATGAATGTCGATGAGCTTTCGGATATTGGGATAATTGATCCATCTTTCGCGAAGCGTTGGAAAATGAGCGGCCGGAAGAAGGGCTTCCATCCGGGTGCGGATTTCCTCGTTGGAATGCAATCGGACGCGGGGGCCCATTCGCCTGAGCAACCCGGCGCATTCGGCGTCGATCGTGCCGTCGTCGTAAAGCTCGGCATTCACGGTCGTCTGCGCCGCGCGAGAAAACGAGTGCAGGCAGAATGAGGTTTGGTACCAAAACCGCCGGCCGGTCATCACGTGAAGCACGACCGGGGAACTGTTTTTAAACTCCGGAAGTTCCGGCAGATCGGCGGCCGCAGCCTCCATTTCGCGGCGGGAGAGTTCCGTCCGCCGTTGGGCTACGGGACCGCCGAGACGGATCGAATCGCGGATCCGGCCGACGGGAGTGTGCCAGAGGTTCAGCAGCAGTTTTCCCGGGATGGACATTGAGCGGTCGAATGATGCCTCACGGCTCCGAAGGAAGGGCGCGGAGGTCGGCCCGTCCCTCGAATGTCCCGCATAATCCCTGCCAGCGGACCCACTCGGCTGGTCCGCGCCAGGCGGCTTCGCGCAGCCAAGCGCGGGCTTGGCGAATCCGGACGGTGCGACCCGAGATCGCGGGCCAGGGAACGATTCCGTGGAAGGCCAGAACGCGGACCCAGGAACGCGCGATGGCTCGGTTGAGCGCGCCGAGATAGTCGCGCCGGACTCGGCGTGCCGGGACCAGGTGGGTGAGGATCAATTCCGGCCGATAGGCAACGGCGTATCCCGCCTCGAGCATCGTCATGACAAGATCATTGTCCCCGCCCGAAACGAGTTGTTGCCCGGTTCGGTCGAACGCGAGCCGGCCTGGATCGGCGGCCAATGCGGCGGCGTATGCCTGCGCCGCAGCGCGGCGCAGGACCATTCCCGCGCCCACCGGAGCGCAAAGCGGGTACGCCCGGCTCGCTGGAGCTTCCCAAGATGCCCGCTGCGGCTGGTCACCAGGATCGCGCAACGCGAGAAGCCCGTCGAACTCCCTCGCCCAAGGTGCGGGGGGAGACTCAAATTCAGGGAGAATCCGGCCTCCGACTGCGCCGAGCTTGGGATCAGCCGCGAAACAGCGGGCGGCCGCATTGAGATAGTCTGGAGCCAGGACATTGTCGTCGTCGACCAGCGCAAGCAAATCGCCCCGGGCTTCGGCCAACCCGCGGAGCCGGGCAGCCGTGAGGCCCAGCTTCTCCTCCCGCACGATCCGAGTGCCCGCCGGGGAGTCCGAGATGCGGAGGCCGATGGGCGGATCGGATCTGTTGTCGACAATTAGAATCTCTCGTTCCTCCAAAGGGAGAGTCTGTGCGCCCAGTCCGGACAGGGCCCGCCTCAGCCGTTCAGGGCTGGGATTGTGGGTTGGAAGAATGACCGTCAACTTCACGTTTAACAGGCCGGGCGGCTTCCGGTCACGCGCGCGGGCACACCGTGTGCGATCGAATAAGCGGGCAGGTCCCGCGTGACGACGGCGCCGGCGCCCACGACGCAACCGTCGCCGATCGTCACCCCGCCGAGCACGGTCACCCCAGCTCCGAGCCAGACGTCGCGGCCGATCTTTGTCGGGAGGATGACATCGGGCTGGGAGCGAATTTCCGTGCCCGAGGGCGGAATCGCGTGGTTCGAGGAAAGGATGCGGCAATGCATCGAGACAAGCGTCGCCTCGCCAATCGTAACTCCTCCGTGGCCGTAGATCACCGTCCCGGGACCGAGAAATACATTCGCTCCAATCGCGACGTCGCCTCCGTAGGGATGAAGGATGACGCCGCGCTCCAGCACGCATCGCGGACCGATCGCGATGCGACCGCGCCGCGCCGCGGTGAACCCGGGCGCCAGATCGCAACCCGCGGCTATGGAGCAGCCGGCGCCGATTTCCACTCCGCAGAGCCGTGCCAGAGCGATGCGGGCGCCTGAGCGGAGGATCCGCCTCCTCGACAGAAGTCTGACCAGCAGGGGAATTTTCATAATGCGAAGATTGGTAATGGCTCAAGAAGCACCTCAGGCCTCCAGTATTGAATTTCAAATTCAATACTGGAGGCCTGAGGTGCTTCTTGGTCTCGCCTCATTTCGATCGACCTTGATCTGCTTGGAGCCATCGCCGGTAACGGGATTGCCAGGCCAGAAGCGGCCGGGCGGGCAGCACCACGCGCATGGCGCGGATCGCGGGATTCCGGCTGCTGGGCACGCGCCAGCCAAGCCGGCTGCATAGAGCCAGACATCGATCGGCGATTTCCGGGCTCCGGCGATCGGCAAGCAGGTGCGAGGCGAGCTTTTCGGCCTCTGCAGCAATCACAGGCTGGTAGCGGGTTTCGAGGGTGTGCTCGTAGTTCTCCAGCGTCCTCAGCCGGCATTCGCTCAACTCGGCCGCGCTCGCGCTCGCTCCCCGCCCGTGGCGCAGGCTGATCGAGAGAACTTCCTGCAGCACACGGTATCGGGCTCCGGCGGCGGCCACGCGGACCTGGAGATCGGCGTCCTCCCATGTTCGAAAATTCTCGTCAAAGCCATTGACCCGGGCGAGCAACTCGCGGCGAAACACGCAGGCGCCCACACTGATCGGATTGGTCAGAGTTGCGGCGACGGGATCCTGACGCAGTTTATCGCCGGCGTACCGCCAGGCGATTTCGAGCTTCCCGGTGGCTTCGAAAAGCCAATCCATGTCGCAGACGGCTACGTCGGTGTCGGCGGTCAACAGTGCGGACATCTTTTCGACGAAGAGGGGCTGAATCAAATCGTCGGCATCGTGAAAATGCACCCACTCGCCCACGGTTGCCTCAAAAAGTCGGTTTCGGGCGAATCCGGGCCCGTGGTTTTCCGTGCCGCGAATGAGGGTCAACCCGAGTTTTTGCGCCACCTCCGCCGTATCATCGGTGCTGCCGTCATCGTAGGCGATGATTTCGGCAAAGGGCCGGGTCTGCGCTTGAACACTCGCCAGCAGACGCGGCAGGTAGCGCCCGGAGTTGTAACAAGGCACGAGCAGGCTGATCGCGGGATTCATGCAATACCGGATTTTCGGCGCGAAATTGCCTCCGCGTAAGTGGACTCGTAGAGGGGGCCGATCCTATCGGGATTGTACTCGGACAAAAGTCGCCGGCGCGCTTCCTCCGCGAGCCGTCCGGCCAGGCCGGGATCCTCGATCAGCCGGCAGATCGCGGCCGCCAATTCCCTGGCATCGCCGGGTGCAACCAGGAGGCCGGCATCGCCGCCGGCCAGCATCTCCTCCATCCCTCCCGATCGCGTGGCGACAATTGCGCGGCCGGCGCTCATGGCTTCCAGGCAAGCGCTTGGAAAGTTGTCAAATAGGCTGGGGAAGGCACAAATGTCTGTCTCTCGCAGATGGCTGGCGAGCGACTCCGGAGGAACGAAGCCTTTGATGACCACGCGATCGCCGAGACGGACGAGCGCCGGTCGCAACCAGTCGAGAGTGTCCTTCCATGTCAGCATCTCATCCTTTCGCCAGGCCCGCCACGAGCATGAGGCGACCGGCGACATTCCGGAGGCTCCGGCCAGAATCAGCCGGATATCGGGATGCTTTCGCGATACTCTTTCAAATGCGGCCAGGAGCACGTGCACTCCCTTGAAATACCGCATTCCGCCATGAAAACCGATCACCCGCGCGTTCGCTGGCGGCCGCAGGGCCAGGAGATCGGGAGCGGCAGTATGAGGGTAGGGCAGGACGCGCACGCGGTCGGCCGGCAGCTTCCAGTCGCGCTCGAGGCGGCGAGCCAGACGCTGGGAAGGCGGCACGACGAGGTCGGCCTCCATGGCCACGTCCCGTTCCGAGTCACCGGCGGGATCGTAGGCATACCGGAAACTGACTCTCGCCAGGACTCCTTTCAACAGCGGGCGATTCGGCTGGCGGCGGACCAGATTTCCGCACAGCCGGCGCAATGCGTAGAGAGGCCGGAATGGCTTCGGCATGGCCTGGTAATCGATCTCCGACGGAATATAGACGGGGGTATGGGCGCGCAGAATAAATGGCAGCGAAGGAACGGTGCTTCGCAATCCCCTTGCTTCGGCGTAGAGATCGGGCACTTCGGCGACGTCGAACGGCGACCGCCCGTGGACAGAGGCGAGTTGCGCGACGGCGGGTTCATGGAAGGAGCGCCTGTTCGCGCAGCGCACGAGCACGACGCGCACTCCATCGAGTTGCTCGTCGCGGTCGGGTCCGGCCGTGCTCGCGAACACCGTGACATCGTGCCCGCGCGCGGCGAGCATCCTCGTGGCATGGCGGGCATAGGTCGCGATGCCGCCGAGGGTCTCGGGAGGAAACTCGAAGCTGATTACGGCGATCCGCACTGCGGTGACGGTTGGACGGCGAGATCTGCGATACCGACGGCGAGCGGCCCGCGAGGCTGCTCGAGCCGTTGCCGCACCGCGCCGATGACCTCCGATGCCGGAATCTCATCCATGCATTTCATGGCGTAATCGCAATCGTGCCAGAGCCAGCATGGGGAGCAGTCCGGACTTCGCGCAACGTTGAGGTTGGCGGAGTAGCCTGTCTGGCCGGGAAGCTCGCGGCCACCGTAAACGATCACGCTCGGGCAATCCACCGCCCGGGAAAGGTGCATAAGGAGCCCGACGAGACCGATGAACAGTTCGCTGGCATCGAGAATAGCCGCCGCCTCGCGCAGGCTCGTGCGGCCTCGGAGATCCCGGACGCCGGGCAAAAGCGGTTCGCCGGGTCCGCCGAGCTGGATAATCTCGGCGTTCGGAATGGAGCGGGCCACCTCGGCAAATCGGTCGGGAAACCATTCCTTCGTGCGCATGTGGAACCGCGCCGATAGCCCGGAGGATTGGATCGCAATCTGGCGATGTGCCAGCCGGCCGGCCGACCGCTCGGCGGTGCTGAGGGACAAATACGGGCGAAGGGACACGGTGCCGTTTGAAATGCCCGAACTGCGGCACATGGCCGCGATGATATGCTCCCGGGGCGGGTCGTCGCGGCCCTCGAGCCAATGGTTGGTGTTGTAATGCGGAAAAATGACCGGGTGACCTCTCCGCCGGAGCAATGCGACCATTTCGTCGTTGAATGGCAGCACAGCGGCGACGTCTGAATTGCATTCAAATAGCGCGGGGTAGGGGCTTAGGAGCCAGAGACGGCGGGGCGCGCGCAGCTGCAACTCGCGGCAAACCGCGCTGCAAAGGAGGCTGTCCCCGATGCCGCCATGGCCGTATGAGACCACTTGGTCCGGCGCGCCGTGCCGCGCCCGGTTGACCGCGTACAGTATCCGGTCCCTGGCTTTCCGGAGGCTGCGCCGCGCCGGATTGGAGGCCGGGACCACGCTGCGAAAGTTCATGAACCGTTTGCGCGGAGTTTCTGTACGACGAGATCCCACGAATACTCGTTCACGTCCGGATTTTCGAAGATCGTTTGCGACAATCCGATTCGGTCCAACAGGCCTTTCACATTGTCCAGCGAAAAGTGGTCGTGCTTGTGGTGGGGGTTGTAGGTTTGGCCGGTGCGCGCGCAATGGACGCGGAAGCGCTGCTCATCGGGGCAAAACAGGACAAGGCGCCCACCGGGCCTGAGAACGCGCAGCCACTCGCGCAAGACCGACTCGGTATCCTCAAAATCTTCGAGCAGATGCGAGGAAAACAAGTAGTCGAGCACACCGTCGTTAAACCAAACAAGACGCGTGGCGTCGCCGTGCAATTGCGGGAGGCTGGTTCCAACGTAGGCATACGGCGTGCGCAGGTCGATCCGGATAGCCTCGGGAGTGATCGGATCGCCGCCGAATCCGAGGTCCGCTCCGTCGCCGACGCAATATGGGGCGAGCCGCGCCCTGCACTTGGCGGTCTCGCTCGGCCACGGCCGAGGGTCATTCGGGCCGATTCCGGCGGTTCGCAGGCATAGGCGGACAAGGTTTTTCAATGTCCCGAACATGGAAAAAGACGCCGGGGCCTATCCCGGGCTGAGCTCCCAACGTGAGGCGGGGCGGTAATCGCCGTACGCACCCTGCAGGTGTAGGGGTGTTTCGCTGCCCAAGGCCACCTCGACCGAGGCGCAATCGGGGGCGTAATGAAAACGCTCATGCATGCTCCCAAATGCGCCGATATCGATGCGATAGCGGCCCGGCGGCAGATCGACGACCGGCAGGGTAAACTCGACGCAATGCTTTCCGGCGGAAGCAATTTGGAAGTAATGGTGCTCGTAATCGCTGTCGAGAGTGATGATGCGGCGGCCGTCGAGGCCGCACACGCCGATGCCGAATCCGACGCCGGCGACCGGACGGTGGGCGACAAAATGCAAGGAGGCCTTGAATGATCCGCGGCTTGCAATTGGCTTTCCGCCATTGAGCATGAGCGCAGTCAAGGTCAACGGAGTGCCGGGCACGGCACCGTCCTCGGAAAGCTCGACGACCGCTCCGGATCTGGCCTTGTGGTTGTCAAGGTACCGGTCGATGGCCGTGTCGCCGTTTCCGTCTTCGACGACCCGCCCATCTTCGAGCAATAGCACGCGCTGGCAGAACCGTGAGACGGCAGCCATATTGTGGCTCACGAAGAAAATCGTCCGCGCATGGTGCTGGGCGATCGATTCCATCTTGCCCAGGCACTTGGACTGGAACTGGGCATCGCCGACGGCGAGCACTTCGTCGACGATGAGTATTTCCGGCTCCAGATGGGCGGCGATCGCAAATGCGAGACGGACGTACATTCCACTTGAATATTTTTTGACGGGTGTGTCGATGAACCGGTCGACCTCGGCGAACGCGACGATTTCGTCGAATTTGCCGCCGATTTCGGACCTCGACATTCCAAGTATCGCACCGTTGAGGAAAATATTCTCCCGGCCGGTGAGATCGGGATGGAACCCGGTTCCGACCTCGAGAAGCGAGGCGACGCGCCCTCGCAGGACGGCGCGGCCGGATGTGGGCTCCGTGATCCGCGAAAGGATCTTCAACAGGGTGGATTTTCCCGCCCCATTCCTACCGATAATTCCAATGACTTCGCCGCGCTGCACCGAAAATGAAACATCGCGCAGCGCCCAGAACTCCTTCCGGTCGGGCTTCCCGCCGCCCGTCGTGAGGCGCCGAAACCACGCGGAGGCCTCGTCGCGCAGGCTGGTGGCGCCGATGGCGCCCAGCCGGTAGCGCTTGGACAGCCCCTGAACTTCGATGATTGGGCGGTTCACGGTCTTCAGATCACGTCTACGAAAGTCTTCTCAATGTGCCGAAAAACGAAAATGCCGCTGGCGAGGGTGCCCAGGGTCACTGCGGCCGAGAGTGCGAAGAGTCCCGGGGTGGGGCTGCCCGCGCGCAGAAGCATGAATTTGGTGGCTTCGAGGGGATAGGTCATCGGATTCAATGCGGCGACCCAATACCAGCGTTCGGGCACCCTGGACAGGGGATATACGACCGGAGTCACGTACATCCACAATTGGAGGACAAAGCCGGCGAGAATCGCAAAATCGCGAAACTTGGTCGTGAGAGCCGCGATCCAAAGTCCGATTCCGAGGCTTAGCAGCCCGACCTGGACGATGACCAGCGGCAGGAGCGCGGCGGACGCGGCGAAGCCGAAACTCGGCCCACGCGGCCCGATTTTCTCCATGGCAAAGACGCCGAGGTACACGGCGAACTGGATCGCCAGCGGCAGCAGGTTCGATATGGCCGACGAAAGCGGCACGATCAGGCGGGGGAAATAAACCTTGCCGAACATCGTTGCGTTGTTGGAGAGACTGTTGGAAGTCGACTGGAATGTCTGCGCGAAATAGCTCCAGGGAAGAAGGCCGCACAGATAGAAAAGCGAGGCGGGCGCGCCATTCGTGGGAATTCGGGCGACCCGCGAAAAAATGACCACGAATACAATCGTCGTGAGGAGCGGCTGGGCGACGAACCAGAGGAGGCCGAGCACGGTCTGCTTGTACCGGGAGGCGATGTCCCGCCACACGAGGAGCCAGAGAAGATCCCGGTATGCGCACAGTTCGCGCCAGGGGACGAAGCGGAGGCCGTGCGTGGCCTCGATCACGGTTTCGGGCGCAGATTCGTCGATTTCGTTCACGGATCTTCGGAAAGCAGCGAGGCGAGGCGCTGCTTGAAATTCGGATAGGAAAATTTCCGCGCCCGGGCGAGAATTGCCTCCTGATCCCAGTTTTGGCGGAGGGCGCCGATGCAGGCCCTGGCGATTCCCGGAATATCGCCGTATTCGACGAGAACGCCGGTATCCTGCGCAATCACCTCCGGGGTGCCTCCCGCGTTGGCGCCCAGGCACGGCCGGCCGTGCGCCATGGCCTCCAGAAATACGAGTCCAAACCCCTCGTCGCGGCTGGGCAGGGCGAAAAGCCGGCAGGATCTCACTTCCCCGGCCAGCGCCTCCTCGTCAAGGAATCCAAGGAATTTCACGGCGCCGTCCGGCATCCCAGATTTGAGGGCGAGCTCCTGCAGGCGCCGGGAATCATCGCCTCGTCCGACGATCCGAAGACAGGCCTGGGGCTCGGCCTCGCGGATCGCGGGCATCGCGGCGATCAGGTGATCCAAGCCCTTGTAACGATCGCTTTGGGAGAGCCGCGACACCGAGAGAATTGCGGGCGGACACTTGGACAAAGGCAAGCCCGCCTCGATCTCAAAACGGGGGTCGGTTGTGTTCGGGAGGACGACCGCGCGGCCCGGAGGGAGGGAACATCGGCTGACGATCTCGCGGCGGGTGAAGTCGCTCACGCAAAAAATCCGCCTTGCGCCGCGCAGACCGATCCGCTCGGCGAAAGATAAGCGGCGCCAGACCTCGATTCCATGGGCAATCAAATAATAGTCCAGGCCGGGATTGAAGCGGCGCGCGAGCCATGCGGCGGGCAAAAGCGCAACGTGTCCGCAGATGAGCCGGCTGCATCCGCGGCTCATCCGGAGCGCCTCCCGCACGAACCGGCCCTTCCGTCGATTGCAGACAAACCAGTCGTCGAGGCCGTTTTGCGAATACCTTCGCATGTCGCTCGAGTCCAGCAAGGGGTCGTTGAGGGAGAGCAGCCGCACTGTGCGGCCGGATTCGGCGTCCAGGTCGCACAGGGCCTTGAGGTAGAGCTGGGAGATCCGCTGGATTCCTCCAACCGAGGAGAAAAGTTCCGGAGTGATGAAAAGGGTTCGGGCCGGGGGCCGCGCCGGCGCCGCCGCCGCCGCGCGAAGCGGCCTCTTATCCCCGCTCGGGGCGGAGGGACCGGGCGGATTTGCCGCGGGAGGGCCGGAAATTTCAATCGGCGTTTTCGATGAGGGCGCGGCAACCGGATATCGCCGGTTTACGAATGCGACGAGCATGGCCAGGCTCCAGGCGCGCGACCAGGCATGCCGGTCGCCCTGCACGGAGAACGCGCTCCAGTACCTTTGCACCGCGGCGCGCTCAAAGAACCCGCTCCGATCCACGCTTAAATCCGAGAATGTCTCGTCGAGAAACGGCTTCAGATCGCCGCGCATCCAGATGTCCATCGGGAGGGTGAAGCCGCGCTTGCTCTGATTGCGAAGCCCCTGAGGAAGGATGTCCGCCACGGCCGCGGCGAGCGCGTCCTTCGGGTGGCGCGGGGTCGACTTGTCCGCCGTATCCTGAGTCCAGAGCCACTCGATCAGAGGGCGATCCACAAGGGGCACGCGCAGCTCGAGCGCGTGCCGCATGCTCATGACGTCGCTGTCGCGCAGAAGCACGTCCGCCATGTACGTGCGCATCTCCCAGGCGCTTTCGATTTCGAACGGATCGCAGCCCTCGAGGTCGGATCGAAGGAAGGCGAGCTCGGGATGAAACGGAGTTTCGCGATCGATCGCCGCCAGCGGGCCCGGGCCCAGCAGGGAGCGGCGATCGGGCTCCGAAAAGACGCGCCTTTGCAAGGCGGACACTTCCTGGATATCCCGCGCGTAGGCGAGAACGTCGGCGAGCTTTCGATTGCGTGTATCGCTTCGGCGGAGGCGGGCGACGATCGCTTTGCGGATCGGCGGGGGCACCCCTTTCCACTTGGGTAACCAGCCCGCGAGTCGGGGCGCATCCCGAAATGAGGGGTACCCGCCGAAAAGCTCGTCTCCTCCGAGGCCTGACAGGGCCACGGTCGCTCCGCCGGCCTTTGCGGTCTGGCTCACGAAGTACGTGTTCAGCCCATCGCCGGTCGGTTGGTCGCAGGCGGCGACAAATCGCTCGATTTCACCGGCGACCTCCTTTCCAGTCAGAACGCGCGTTGTATGTTCGGCGCCGAAATGGCGCGCTGTATCCTCCGCCGCGCGCGCTTCCGAAAAGCCGGCCTCCGAAAAACCGATTGTGAACGTGCGAAGCCGCCCTCCAAGCGCGCGCGTCATCAGGCCGGCGACCGTCGCCGAATCGAGCCCTCCGGAGAGGAATGCGCCGACCGGCACGTCCGCAAGCGTGTGGGCGCGGATCGTGTCCTCCAGGCGGGAGCGCAGTTCCCGCGTGAATTCCTCTCCGCGACTCGCGGTTTTATCAGGCCGGGGGATCGAACCAACGCTCCAAGCCGAACGGATATCGAACCGGTCGCGGCGGAATCGCGCGCATTCGCCGGGGCGCAGGCTGAAGATTCCGCGGTAGATCGTGCGCGGCGCGGGAACGGCAAACCAGGCGAGATAATCGGCGACCGCAATTGGATCGATGGCCGCATTCTCGGGCGCCGCGGCCACAAGGCCCCTTGCCTCGGACGCAAAAAGAAACCGGGAACCCTCGTGGCGGTAGTAAAGCGGCTTGATTCCGAGGGGATCGCGCGCGACGAAAAGCATGCGATCCAGCCCATCCCAGACGGCGAAGGCGTACATGCCGCGCAGGCGCTTGAGGCAGTCCTCGCCCCAGTGGGCATAGGCGGCGAGAAGAACCTCCGTGTCGCACCGGGTCCGAAACGTCCAATGGCCGGCGAGCTCCGCTCGCAATTCCCTGTGGTTGATGATCGACCCGTTGAATACAAGGCTGAGACGCCCGTCAGGGGTTCGCATCGGCTGCTTGCCATTGGCGGGATCGAATATCGCCAGCCTGCGCATGCCTATCGCAGCCCCGTCCAGCGATTCCGCGCCGGAGTCATCGGGGCCCCGATGCGCCATGGCCTCGCACATCCGTTCCACGGCAGCCAGCCGATCCACCGGGGAACCCTGTGGATCTACAACTCCAGCGATTCCACACATTTACGTAAGCTTCGCCCCGTCACTTCCCACTGGAAGAAACAGAGCGTATCAAGCCATTGAGGGGTCGGAGCTAAAGCGGCCTAGGGGAAACCCCCGGGGTTGCGCCGATTCCAACCCATTCTCTGTTTCGGTGCAATCCCGTTGGAGCTTTAGTCCCAAGAGTTTCGGCTATGCGCAGATCGACTGCGCCACTTCGCTCGATTTCTCCGGCGAGAACAATTTTTCGACCAGCAGAAGGCCGAAATCGAGGGCCGTCCCGGCGCCCCGGGATGTCAGGATTTTTCCGTCGGCGACGACCCGCTCGCTGGCCAAAATTTGCGGCAGCTCGGCTGCGACCGAGAAATGAGCGGTGTACCGGCGGCCGGCGAGAATCCCGGCGTCATTTAAAACGGTTGGAGCCGCGCAAATTGCCGCCACCCAGCGTCCTGCGGAGTATTGGGACCGGACGAGGCCCGGCACCCGCGCGTCGGCCCTCAGATGGCGAACCCCCGGTCCGCCCGGCAGAAAAATACAGTCGAATTTCCGCCCCTGCACGGTGTCCAGGGTCGAATCGGCGTGAAGAGTGATCCCATTGCGCCCTTTCACGCGGATCACGGACCCCAGGGCCGCGATCGTGACCTCCGCTCCGGCGCGGCGAAGGACATCGATTGGAGTGATGGCTTCGATCTCCTCAAAATCCTCGGGCAGAATGGCGAGCACAGTTGGCATGGGATGGGTGATATTTGGAGTTGGAATGATCCGCTGGAAAGCGGCGGGCACGAATCTACGGGAGCGCGCCATCGGCAGACGTTTCGGATTGCAGATGGGGCGCGGATAGGCTCCTGCTCAGGACAGCATTAGCGTTCCGAGACCACAACCCTGAATCCACCCATGCCAGGCGTCGGCAAGCTTCTCAAACAGGCCCAGAAAATGCAGCGTTCGATCGAGGCCCTCCAAACGCAGCTCGAGTCGAAGGAGATCGAGGTCACCGCGGGCGGCGGCGCCGTCAAGGTGAAGATCGCGGCGAGCGGAAAGTTTTTATCCATCGCGCTCGATCCCGAATTTTTGAAGGAGGACGCGAAGACGGTTTCCGACACGGTGCTCGCGGCGGTGCAGGACGCCGCGGCCCAGGCGAAAGTGGTTCACGACGCCGAGATGCAGAAGATCACATCGAGCCTCCAGGTGCCCGGACTTTTTTGACGCCGGCTCGAGCATGTCCGCTGTCGAAAACCTGCAAAAGCAGCTGAAGCAGCTGCCCGGGTTGGGCTTCCGATCGGCGGAGCGGATCGCATTGCATCTGCTTGTTGAAAAGCCGGAAAGACTGCCTGCGCTTGTCTCCGCATTGAACGAAGCCGCCCGGTCGGTGCACCGGTGCGCGCGCTGCGGCAATCTGGCGGAATCGGAGCTGTGCCCGATCTGCGCCGACGAGAAGAGGGACCGGCGGATGGTTTGCGTGGTCGAAAACGTCCCCGACCTCGTTGCGCTTGAGCGGAGCGGGGCCTGGCGCGGCACCTACCACGTGCTTCATGGCCGTCTGTCGCCGGCGCACGGCACCGGCCCCGGCGACTTGAATACCGCCTCCCTTTTCGGGCTGCTCCGGGAGGGCGCGATAAGCGAGCTGATCCTCGCCCTTGCGAACGACGTGGAGGGTGAGGCCACCTGCCATTTCCTGATTGAGCAGATTCCGGCGGACCATCCGGTGAAAGTGACCCGGATCGGATTCGGTTTGCCGAGCGGAGGCGGGGTCGTCTATGCCGATTCGGTGACTTTAAAAAGCGCGCTCGATGGGCGGCGAAGTTATCGGTGAAATGAATCCGATCGCGAAGGCGCTCCGTTTTTGCCCGCTCTTCCTGGCGGCGGCCGCCTGCCTGCGGGCGGACGCCCCGGCCAAGGTCTTCCCCCATCCCGACCGCGTCCGGTACGACGGCCAGTGCATCACGATCGATGGCGCGGATATGGTCATATTCAGCGGCACGTTCCCGTATTTCCGATGCCCGAAGGCCCTCTGGCGCGATCGGTTTCAAAAGATAAAGGATGCGGGATGCAATGCGGTCGAAACGTACGTTCCGTGGAATAGCAGCGAACAGCGGCCGCCTTCCTCGTTGGACGATTTTTCTCAGGTCGACTTGACCGATCTCAAGGACTGGCTGCGCATGGCGCACGACGAATTTGGCCTGTACACGATCGTCCGGCCCGGACCCTACATTTGCGCCGAATGGGACGGAGGCGGCTTCCCGCGTTGGCTGCTGACAAAAGAGCCGGCCGGTTATGATCGCGGACCGCAGTTGTCCGGTCCCCGGCGGGTATCCGGGCAGCCGGGTGCGTCGGGTCAAGGCAACCCTCCGCCACGGCGCGGGCCGCCCCGCAAAACGTGGCTTCGCAGCGACGATCCCACTTTTCTTGCGTGGTGCCGGCATTGGTATGAAGCGGTGGTCCCAGTGATCGCCGCCGAGCAGATCACGCGGAAGCCGAAGGGGCACGCGGGCGTGATTCTTTTTCAAATCGAGAATGAGTACGACTTTGACAGGAACATCCCGGACGCGCAGCGAGCCCCCGATCTTCGCGCCCTCTACGAAGCGGCGGTCAAGGGCGGAATCGATGTGCCGATTTTTACGTGTTGGACGCGGCAAGCCCGCGACAGCTCCGATCCTGAGCTGAGCCAGGTCTTCGACGCATTCAACGCCTATCCGCGATTGGAAATCGACCAAACAGCTATGGCGATCGCGGCTGTGCAGACCCAGCAGCCCGATGCGCCGGTCATGATCTCCGAACTGCAGGGCGGCTGGTTTTCCAGCGTGGGCCGCCCTTTGAGCGAGGACCAGCCGGGGCTGACGGCGGAGCAGATCAATGCGCACACGCTTCTCGCCATCGAAAAAGGGGCGACTGTCCTCAATTATTACGTGATATTCGGCGGGACAAATTTCGGGCTATGGGCGGGGCGCGGTGTCACATCGACCTACGATTACGCCGCGCCGATCAGCGAGGCGGGCGGCGTCGGCGCGAAATACCTGGCGGTCGCGGCGATCGGACGGATGATCCGCGATCACGGCGCCGCTCTCGCCCGGTCGCGCCCGCTTGCCTGCCAGGCGGAAACAGGATCCGCGGATGTCTCGATTTCGGCGCGGCGGAGCCGCGGGGACGGCGCGACGTATCTATTCGTTCGCAACCATTCGGTCGGCGATGCCCGGAAAGGGACGGCTGTAGTGTGGCTCGATCAGGGGGCGGAGATGCAGATCGATTACGATCTAGGTCCGATGGGCTTCCGGATCTTGCGCATTGCGGCGAGCGAGACGGATGCCAGGCGCGGCGAGTGGCTGCCGGAGTCGGTCGCCCCTCCAAAGAGGCCTGATCATCTTCCGGTTCCGGTGCGGCCCGCGGAGGCTCAGGTATGCGCCGATCCTGGCCCGGCGGACCCGGTCTCGGTCTCGGCGGGGGCTTTGCTTCCGGACTTGGGCGTATTCGACGCGCGCACGGTCGTCTATGGAATCTCGATTTCTCTCACGCCCGAGCAGGCGGCGACGGCCGATGTGCTTCGATGCGAAACGCTGGCTGGAGACGCAATTGCGGCCGAGGTGAACGGACATGTCGTAATGGCGGGCAAACCGGGCGAGGCCGAAGTGGGGCCCTGGCTGAAGCCGGGTCCAAATACGATACGCATTCTTTACGTCCAGGCCGGGCAGGCCAATATCGGCGCGGGAGTCGAGGATTTCTCGGGCCTGCGTTCGGCGGCGCTCGGTTCGCGATCCCCGGATTTCCAGGCGTCCGTGTCGCTGGGAGATTGGACGCTCGACCGCGATTGGACCGGTGTTATCTCGGGCTGGCCCGAATTGGGGCCCGGCGAAAAGCCGGGATGGAAAACGATTCCGCTGGATTCGCAACGGCCGGTGGCCCGCAAGGGCGCGCTCGACGAAACCCCCATCGGGCCGGCCGACGCGCTTGCCGAGTGGTATCGGGTGGCGTTCAAGCTGCCCGCGCCGGTCGCCGGCGAGTGGATTCCCTGGCGGGCGCTCGTCGATGCGGCTGGAGACGGCCTTGTTTACCTGAACGGCCATTGCCTGGGCCGCTACTGGGAACAGGGTCCGCAGCGCGAATTTTATCTTCCCGAATGCTGGCTGCGATTTGGCGATGGCGCTGCAAACGTGCTGACTTTTTCCCTGAATCCGATGAAAAAGGGGGTCGCGTTGCGGGCTGTCGAAGTGTCGCCCTACGGAGACCAGGCCGAAATGCGGGCTTCCGGAGAAATTCGGAAAGAATAACTCCGCGGCTACGGCACGCTATAGACCTCGACAAGAGCGACGCCGCTTGCGCCGTTTACACCCTTGACTTGAGCGGTGTACGCTCCCGGTGGCAGCGTCACCACCATGGCGGAGTCTGCAGAGCCGGTCGGGAGGGCAAATGCGTATACCTGGCCGAATACATCCGAGCTGGCCTGTTCAACTCCGGCTGCGACCGTGGACGGACCGATCGTCGGGGCATTGCCCCAACCGATGTTCGACGCGATATTGGCGCCGGTGCTGTCGTATAGATCGAGTTCCGTGGCCGCCAGGGGTCCGCTGACACCCTGCTGGCTGAGGGTGGGTCCCACGGCCCGGATGAGCACGGTGTCCGAGGTCGAACCCGAGGATGGACCGTCGATTACAAATCCTGCGATCAGGATCTGGGAGCCCGAGCTAGTAAATGCTCGTGCGGAAATATTGATGACACGGGCAGTGGGTGTGCCCGTATCGGCGTCGAAGAGTTCGGCCAGGGCCACGCCGGTCGTGTTGCCGGCGCCGCTGACCTGGGCGGTGTAGGCGGCGGGCGGCAGTCCCGCGAGCATGGCGCAGTCGGCGGAACCGGCCGGCAGCGGGTAGGCATAGAGTTCATCGAAGAGAGCGGTCGTCGCCGGCTGGATAGTGGCAGGCACGGTCGAGGGGCCGGGGACGGAAGCATTGCCCCAGCCGATGTCGGTGGCAATAATCGCATCGGTGCCGTCGAATAGCTGGAGTTGGGGATTGGCCAGGGGGCCGCTGACGTCGAATTGGCTCAAGAGCGGGCCGACTCCGCGGATCAGGACGTTCTTGGTACCGGTTCCGTTGATTACGAATCCAGCGATCAGTATTTGCGGCTGGGTTCCGGCAAAAGCCCTCGCGGAGAGATTTGCGAGCCAGGTATTCGCCGTCACCTGAAGGGTGCCGGCCGACAATGGGGTGGAGCCGGCTTCATTTGAGGCGACGACCGAATAGGCCCCGGCATCGGCTGTACCCGCAATTGGGATCGAATAAGTGGAGCCCGTGGCACCCGGGATGGCGACTCCGTTCAGCTCCCATTGAAGGAGGGCCCCCGCCCCGGCGGTCGGTACGTTCACGGACATTGTAGTCGAGGAGCCTGCGGTGATCGGAGAGGACGGTGGTGGGACCGTGACGCTGCCGGTGGGTGCCGACAGGCTGCCCTGGACGAAACGCCGCACGGTATTGTTTCCCGTGTCCGCGATATAAAGAACATCTGAGCTGTCCAGGGCGATGTCCCCCGGGGTGTCGAATCGCGCATTTAGGGCGAGCCCGTCGATATTCTCTTCCTGTCCCGCAGCCCCGGCGATCGTGCTCACGGCCAATGCGGGGGAGATTTCACGGATCGTGTCGTTGCCGGAATCGGCTACGAAAATGTCATCCGTCGAGTCCACGGCCACGCCGCTCGGAAAGTTGAATCGGGCGCTCGCCCCGGTTCCGTCAATGCTGCCGGTCGATCCCGCCGAACCGGCGAGGGTTGTGACGACGCCGGCCGGCGTCACCATGCGGATCGTGTTGTTGCCCGAATCGGCCACGTAGACATTGCCGCTTGAATCCGTTCCCACACCCACGGGGTCGTCGAACCGGGCGCTGCTTCCCATTCCGTTGGCCGAGCCGGTTTTTCTCGGCGAGCCCGCGATCGTCGTGACAGCGCCGGTCGCAATCACGACTCTGCGAACCGTATTGGCGGCGCCGTCGACGACATAGAGGTTTCCGAACCCGTCGATGGCGAGATTCTGGGGATCGTAAAACAGGGCGCCGGTCCCCGTACCATCGGAGGTGCCCTGCTGCCCCGCCGAGCCGGCCAGCGTGCTCACGACTCCTGAAGAAGAAATCTCCCGGATCTCGTAGTTGCCGTCGTCGGCGACGTACAGATTGCCCGACGAGTCCACCGCCACGCCGCTGGGCGAATTGAAGAGCGCCGTGTCGGCGGCGCCATTCGTGCTCCCGGCCACGCCGGCGACTCCCGCCACCGTCGTGACTACCCCCTGGGGAGTGATCTTGCGAATCGTGTTATTTCCTGAATCGGCCACGTAGGCGTTTCCAGCGGAATCCATTCGAACCGACCCTGGAGTATTGAATCGCGCGAAGCGGCCCGTGCCATCCTCGGAGCCAAAGGCATCCGGCCAGCCTGCCAGAGTGGTGACTCCGACCGGTTCGATGATCAATTCCACTGACGAACTCGCAGCCGATCCAAACGCATTGCTGACGACACAGCGGAATTCATCTCCGTCCATCGCGTAAGTGGTCCCCGAAACAGCCAGGTCTACAGTGGCCGAGCCGGTGTAGGTTCCGTTGTCCGTCAAATTGTACCAGCTTTCGCTTCCCCAGGGCATCCGCTGCCATTGATAGGTGAGGGGAGCCGTGCCTTGGGCCGATAGGCCAAATGTCGCAATCTGGCCGGGCGTCACCGCCTGGTTGCCGAGCTGGGCGATGACGACCGGAACGCTTCCGGCGCCCGAAATCAAGGACTGGACGAGCGAGGCGACATTGGGAGTGCCGATGCCTGTGCACAGGTCGTAACCGACAGTCGCGGAATAGGCGCCGTTGTTGCCGACGGTAATGTCGTGAAAGGCCGAGGTGCCGAGGAGCGGATAGATCTTCGGATTGAGAAATCCGATCGGCGCCTGGCCACTCGATGCGCGGGACTGGTTTATCATTGCGCAAAATGCCGCCCAAGTCGGCGTCGCCCAGCTCGTCCCGCCAATGGATGCCTCCCTGCCGGAAAAGATTATCATGGCGCCGTAACTTGGATCTGCGGGGCCGGCGACGTCGGGCGTCAACCGGAAGCTTCCGGCGGGGACTCCCGTACCGGTCTGCCATGCGGGCCGCGCGAAATAAGCGCTCGGGCCTCCGCTCGTCCCATTGGATCCGTTTCCAGTCACCGACCACGCGGTCTCGCTGGAAATCGTTCCGTTTGATGAAAGCATGAGCGTCGTGCCGCCGACCCCCGTCACGTCCGGATCGCTCGTGGCATAACCGGCCGTGACGGGATCTGCCGGATCGTATTCGCCCGTGTTCGGATCGGGATTCGATCCGCCATCGCCTGAAGCCACGAGCACAGCGATTCCCGCGCTTGCGAGATTCGCAAAGTACTGGGACTCGATCAATAGGTAGTCCTGATCGAGTTCGTCTTCGTTCGTGCCGAAAGAGATCGAAAATTGATTCATACCTGGAATGACGGCGGCGTCCGCGTAGACCTGCTGATAGGTTTTGTCGAAGCCCGCGCCATCGGATACGCTCGACCCATACACTCGAATCGTGGCGCCCGGCGCCAGGCCGCCCGACCATTCGACGTCCAGGGTGGTTTCCTGAAGGGAGCCGGAATCGGCCGGAGACGCCGGGCCGCCGTCGATGTTCACTGTCTCAACGACGGGGATAAATTGCGTTGAAGCAGCGGTCCAAAACTTCGACAGATCGCTGCTCGAGGGATAGGCGTTTTCGATTATCGCGATCGTCTGGCCGGATCCGTTGAGACCGAAACCGGAGGCGCCATAGGCAGTCGCAATCTGGCTCGGAAGATAAGGCGGCGTAATCGAGCCGCTGGCTCTGGGCTTCATGCGGAAAACGGGATGGAGACGGATGTGCGGCTGGAGCCCGTGAATCCCGGCGACCGAAGGGGCGACGTCAGCGGGCAGGCTCGGTGCGGTCACGGCCGAAGTGAATTCCGCTCCGCGGTAGGCGACGCGCGCGAAAGTTGTTTGAAAGGATTGCTGGACTTGAGCCACGCTCGCGCGGCCAAAGACCGCGAGTCGATCGGGATCGGTGCGAACGACTGCGAGACCTTGGGAGTTGAACCAGGCCAAAACCCGATCGTGGTCCGCGGCAACCGGCCAGTATCGGGCTGCCATTTCAGACTGCGAAATGACTTCTCCGCGGGCTATCCGTGCCTGCAGCTCGGGGAAATTGCGCATTCGGAGCGCAACCTCAAAATCCATGTCGGCGGAGAGTTCGTCGCTCTGCAGATCTCTGCGCACGATGACCGCCCGGCCGGGCCGTTCGCCGGCCTGCACATCGGGCACCCCCTTGATGCTATTCGGGAAAAGCACCCGGTCTGGATTGGCTGTCGCAGCGGCGGCCCTAGCCCCGATGGCCGCAACAAGAAGAAGAAATAGGATCGGAATTCTCATACGGCAATATGAGCTGTCTTCGCTCATTGAGCCGCCCAGGTTTCTGGGACCCTGCGCACCCAACGTGGTTCCATTGGCCACTTTAAGGCTGTTTTAAGACACACCCCGAACCCGTGGCGCCCCGTCAAGCTTTGGTGCGAAGTCGGCGGCAACGATGCAGATGTCGTCGTCGAAATCGCTTTTTCCTGTGAACGCGCTCACATCGCTCACGATGCGATCCACGCACTCCGCGCAGGAACCTCCCGAATATTGCTCGACCAGCGCGCGGAGCCTGTCCTCTCCGAACATCTTGCCTTCGGAATTCACAGCCTCGACAACGCCGTCGGTGTAGGCGAGCAGCCGATCCCCTGGCTGGAGCATCAATTCATGGCGGCTGTACGCGAAGCCCTCGATCAGACCGGCCGCGGGCTCGGGGTCGGGCAGGGCGAGAGGCGTTGCCCGATCGCAGCCGGGCCCGACATGGAGGGGCGGGGGATGGCCGGCGTTTGCATAGGTGAGGGTGGACGCCGAAATGTCGATGACGCCGTAAAATGCGGTGGCGAATACCGGCTGGCCGGTTTCGCGAACGATGGGCAGCAGGCCCCGGTTGATCTCCCCCAGCACTCGGCCCGGGTCGTCGATTTGGATGCAACTCTCCTCGACGACACCGCGGATCAGTGCGGTCAGCAGTCCAGCCCTAACGCCGTGCCCCATGACATCGCAGATTAGAATGCCGCAACGGTCCTCCGAAATTCGGACCAAATCGAAGAAATCCCCGCCCAGGGTCGTGGCCGCGATATAGCGGTGCGCGAATCGCAGAGCGCTCGCTTCCGGTCGCGCGTCGCTTGGAAAAACGGGATAGATCCGGGGAATGAAGGCCTGCTGGATCTGCCGGGCCATGAGGACGTCGGCTTCCATCTCAGCCGATCGACGCTGCAATTCCTGCTCGGCGCGTTTTCGCTTGGTGATGTCATGGCTGATGCCCACAAGCCCGATGATTTCTCCCCTTAAGTCGCGCAGGGGCACCTTGGTCGTGATCCACCAGTTTGCGCGGCCTTCGGCGCCGAAATCCGATTTCTCCTCGTTGATGATGGGCGGCTTGCCGGAGAGGACCCTTTGATCGTCCTCTGTCGCCCGCTCGGCGCGCTTGCCGACATAAAAATCGCTTGCGGTGCGGCCCCTTGCATCCTCTTCGCGGGCGACACCCAGTTCGCGCAGGTGGGCCTCGTTGTTGAGGAGGTACCTGGAGGCCGTATCCTTGACGAAGACTCGGCTCGGAAGGTGATCGATGATCGTGCGAAGGAGGTTGTGCTCCTCGGTGAGCTTCTCCTCGGCCCGTTTGGCGGCAGTGACGTCGCGGGTGAGCCCGAAGGTTCCGATGATATGTCCCGATGCGTCCCGCCACGGCAGCTTGCTTGTCGAGCCCCAGGCGGTCTGGCCGTCCTGCTTGGTGATGAACTGGATTTCGCCGAGCACAGGCTCGCCTGTTTCGATGATCCGTTGCTCCTCGGTATATGCGGCGGTCGCGTGATCGCGCGCAAAAAAATCAAAATCGGTTTTTCCGACCACAGCGTCCGGTGAGGGAGCCCCGAGCCATTGCGCGTGAGCCCGGTTGACGCGCACGAAACGGCTCTGCCGGTCCTTGAAGTAAATCCGGTCGGGGATATTCTCCATCAGCAATCGAACGATCGTCGAATCGAGCGATGCGTCCGGCGCGGCGGGAGGTTCGGACGCGGGCTGGGAAGGGACCATTTTGGCAGCCGACTATACGACCCGAATTTCGCCCACGCAATCTTTACAGGGACGGTATGCGCCGCCTAAAGTATTGACGCTTGCCTCTGAAATGCGCTGTCTCCTGCAAGTTCTTTCCGCGGGCTTAGTTTAGTGGTAAAACGGGTGCTTCCCAAGCATCGGTCATCGGTTCGATTCCGATAGCCCGCTCCATAGAAACGACCTCGGGCCTCCAGTATTGAATTTTATTCAATACTGGAGGCCCGAGGTCGTTTCTATGTCCGCCGAAGCTCGGCTAGCCGAGCGAAGGCGGACCGCTCGCGAAACGCTGGCGCGTTCCGCTACGTAGCGGAAGCCGCCAGGCTTTCGCGTTAAATGGGTTAAGCTGACGTCCTCGTCGAAAGCGCCAGTTTCCGCCGCTGGGACAACGCTCCGAGCAACAGGATTCCGGCGAGCAGCATCGCGGCGGTATTCCCGCCATCGGGCACTCCGCCCCCACCATGGGTCTCAACCGTCGTGTCTGTGACAAAGATGCTGTCCTCCGGCTGGTTTCCAAAGCTCCCAATACTCTCGTACGTCACCACGGCGTTCGTGGTGGGGTTCAGGGAGACGGCAGTCATGTCCGCGCCACTACCGGTCTCGCTCGTCACGATCACGTCGCCGGCATACTGATCAAATTGAGAGATCGGAGCGAACTCGATGTCGTTGGGGTAATTTACGGCATAATACCCGTCGCTGGGGTCGGTGTCGGTGGCGACATTGGCCGGCACGAAGCTGATCGATTCGGCCTCTGTGACTGTGAACACTGTCGACACCGTCCCATTGGGCAAAATCGCATCAACATCTCCATTCCCTTCCGACGTGGTGAAGAGTGTCCCCGCGGCGTAGGTTCCGAACTGCTCGGTCGCAAAAGCTATGCCTTCGGTGTCCTGGCCGGTGTCCGCCAGCAGGGAAACCGCACCCGCTGATGTAACCTCGTAGACGTCGCCCGAGGTGGTTGTGACGATCATGTTGTCGCCGTACAATCCAGTTGTATCGAAGTTGATTCCGCGGATGTCACCGTTGGGGACGGTCGCAAACAGGCTCGGCGTGCCGCCAGAGCTCGTATACTGATAGATTTGGCCGTTTGCCCCGGAACCAGAGTAGATGTAGTTGGAACCGAAGCCGCTGCCACTTGGAGAAGCCGAGAGGACGACCTCGCCGCCGGCTATCGGAAGCGGCGACCCAAACGTGCTAATGCTCCCGCCGCTGAGGTTGGTCTGATACAGCTGGGGGGAGGTAATATCATATCCCCCCGTGCCGACGAACGAGGTACCTGTATATGTAATGCCAATCGGCGACGAATTGCCATTGCCATAAATAGTATTTAATTCGGCGGCACTGATGAATGGGGTCGAATTGAACGTGATTTGTGCGTGCGCTTGCGTGACAATGGCAGCCAAGGCGACTGCGGACAGTGCAGTAAGCTGAGTAAGATGTCTCATAGATATCCTTCGTTAAGCATAAACATTGCCAACGGATCTATTGATTTTATAACTAATTATGGTATAACGCTTAATGACTAACACATCAAATAAACACATATTCCATTACCAAAAAAATGATAAATATTCCGACACGATGTCGGTTTTTTTTACATCTTACAGCCCCGAGGATTCCGGAGAATTACCGATTAAAAAAAGCATCGATCTGCAGCGGCGCCGTTCCGCGGCACAACGCCTGAAGACGGGCACTCCGCTTCCTACAAGGCCTCCAAGTTTGAAAACCGGCTGCCGGAAAGCCGGATTTCAAAACATGGAGGCTGAGGACTTTCTATTCCCGGCCTGACCAAATTTGCCGTCGCAAAGAAGGGAAAGCCGGCACTAACGAATCCTAGAAAAACGTCGGCCAATTTTACAAATTTGGGCGTTTTTCAAGAGAGATACTCCGGCTGCGACTCGAACATTTATTGTTTAAGTTGCGATTTTTTATAAAGTTACAATCCATGAATAGTGGGGCCGATCCGGTCAGGCATGCGTTATGCATTAGATTGCCAGTTTTTCCCCACCATGAATATCACGATCAAAAATTCAGTCATTTTCGGCGGCGTTCTGGCCGCCTTGACGCTGGTTTCGGTTCCGGCGCACGCGCAGCAACCGGTTGAGGTATCCACCGGGTATCAAGACTACCTTTCCAGCACTGTCAGCCCTAATGGCGGCAATAATCTATGGTATGGCAGCACTAACAGGCTGCTGAAAAAGGCTTGTTTTGACAATATGTATCCATATAAATGTTACATATGCGAGGAAAACCCACCACCCAGGTCAGTTTTGTCAGCCTGATTGACGTCGAGGCGCTGATCGCG
>Ga0182024_10001296_pt1 | contig 64678 bp, 50 predicted proteins | sample P32metaG_FD_120480 | JGI IMG/M metagenome (GOLD analysis project Ga0182024, IMG submission 120480) | Permafrost microbial communities from Stordalen Mire, Sweden - P3-2 metaG (Illumina Assembly) | ecosystem: Environmental > Terrestrial > Soil > Wetlands > Permafrost | place: Sweden: Stordalen... | reverse complement strand
TGCCCACGCCGATAGACCTTGGATTTTGGCGCCAGAAAAAGGTGGACCTGGTGCTGGTCGATGTGCGCGAACGCGATTTGACGATCAAGGGTCAGGAGATACTGACCAGCGACAAAGTCGCCATTCGCGTCAGCATTATTGTGCAGTTCAAGGTTATCGATCCGCGCGCGGCCATTCATGTGGTTGAAAGGTACGAGGAGCGGCTCTATAGCGATGTTCAGTTGGCGGCTAGAAGATCGCTTGCCTCGATGTCGTTGGAAGAGATTTTGACCAACCGCACACGCTTGAGCGAGGATATTCTGCGCGAGGTGAAGGAATCTGCCATCTCATATGGAATCGCCATTCACAGAGCAGACGTGAAGGATTTGATCTTTCCGGGCAATTTGCAGGAGATCATGAACCGAGTGCTGGCAGCTGAGCGGATGAGTCAGGTGCAGTTGGTGGAGGCTCGCACAAAAGCGGAAACGCAGATCATCGAGGCGCAATCCAAATCAGAAACACAGAAGCTTCAGGTTGCGAGCCAAGCTGAGTCGCAACGTACGATGGCCCAGAACCAATCTGAAATCGAGCGCATCAAAACTGAATCCGAAATCTATGCCTTGAAACAGCATGAGCAAGCGGCGCAAGCTTACAGCACTCATCCGGTTTTGCTGCGCCTGCGCGAACTGGAGTCCATGACCGAGTTGGGTAAAAATGCCAACGCCAATATTTACATTGGATTTCCCAAGCACTTCGATCCTAATGAGCACGCCGCACAACCGCAACGAGCCGATGATTCGCAGCATAGATGATCAAGGAAAGGAGATATGATCAGGAAGAGAAATAGGTAGCGTCCACTCAGGTTCGGACATGCGAAGCATTCTCTCTCTCGTTTTAATTGCGGTCTGCATTTTATCGGGCAGCGCAGCAATGGCCACAGATTTCAACGTGCTGTATTATCGCCCATTCGGAACCTTCAACGGATCTCCGTGCGGGCTTACAGATCTTGATGGTCGGGAGATTGTCCCAACCGAGTATTCTTGGATTCAATACTGCGGAAACGGACTGTTCATCATGATCGGTATCGATCCGAAGGATCGTTACCGAGTGGGAAAGGACGTGCACATCTTCAATAGCGATGGCGACGAACTCCAATATTCTCTGCCGGAAGGGACAGAACTTTCAGCAATCCTTTCTCTCGGCAATCAGGCAGACGCCAACTTGGAATTTAAGGTCAAGAATTTTTCGAAGAGTACTGTGCTCGAATTTTACAAAGGAGACCTGTGCGGTCTTTGCAAACCAGATGGCCGGGTTATCCTTCCGTTGCAGTCAGAGACCGTTGAGTTTTGGATGCCAGGATTTGCATTTATGGACGACGGAAGAGGAAATGCAAACCCTACTCAGGTGAGAATCATTGACTTGAATACAGAAAAGTCCTACTTGAGCGCACGTGGCGTGATACCACGTGATCTCTTGGATCACACAAGAAGCCGCTGGAGGGATACCAGAATAGGCAATGTGGTACGAATACCATTAGCCACTTCGAAAGCAACTTTTACACAACTGTCCTTCGACAGGCTTAAGAAGACGGTTGATCTCGACATACGTAAATTCGATGCCGGGTACTGGTCTCATGATCTAGATCGACCGGTCACCAGGCAGGAGATGTTCAGCCGATTTTTGCAGGAGTACGATCTCATTGGCATGGCTGAGGACCGCGTGTTTGATCTACTCGGCGACAACTTTTCAGCTGAGCCAATTGGCTATAAAGGAGAGTTCCGGTGTGTTTCTTATGTGCTTCAATGGTCCACCGGCTGCGTGCCGTACCCTCCATTCGTTGTCAAAATTCACTTCAATAATGGTGTCGTTGATTATTGGCAATTCTGCAAGGAACAAGGAGAGTCTGCGCCGGTCACATCAAACGTGATTTTGGTACCTAAAAACTATAAGACCATTAACCTTACAAGTTTCCCTGAGATGCGCGCCAAATGAATAGTTCTAAGCGACTTTTGATTTGCATCCTCTCGTCGCTTCTTCTAGTGAGCTTGTATACACAGTGCGAAGCGCGAAATCGCGCCACTCCACACCCCATCTACTTTAATGATAAATGGGCGGTTTGCATAGGAATCAACGAGTTCCAAGATTCAAGTTGGAATTTGAAATACGCAAGTTCGGATGCTGATCGCTTTCACGATTATCTTGTCCAGCATGCAAATTTTGCCAATGATCACATCAAGGTTTTGAACCATGCAGCATCTAAAGCGACTATCGAGCAATCACTCGCATGGCTTGCCACCGTTGCCAGACCAGAGGATCTCGCCGTAATTTTCATCCGCACTCGTGGAACGTACGCGGAACTAGATCCACAGAAAAGGAATTACCTTGCTTTGTGCGACACTAATCCTAAATCGGTTGCCAGCACTGCAATTCAGATGGAAAACCTCATGGAAATTCTTGCCCAGAAGATTCACGCTCGCAGCATTGTTTTGATCGCGGATGCTGATTTTAGTGACGTGATCATGCGGGGTCAGGTCGGACATGGTGGCATTCCGTTTGGGGACGGTTTTGGTCCTCTACAAACCGGGCAATCCATGCTGGTGATACCTTCTGCAGGCATTAAGGAAATCTGCTGGGAATCGGATGCGTATCATAGCAGTGTTTTTACCCATGCACTGATCGATGCACTGCAGGCGAGGGGTCCATCGGCAGAGCTTCTTGGAACCGCAGAAACCATCAGAGAACAGATAAAAAATGACGTCAGCAATATCAGGCGGCACAGAACGCAAAATATAGAAACCTGCGGACTATACAACGGAGGGGGCGATACGCTGATGCTCGCAACACCGGCTGCTCATCCGCATTAGCGGCCGCCATGGTGCCTTTGTTCGTCCCTCCATCCACGGACTGCAACATCTAAGGCTCGGCTTCTGTAGTAGATCGAGATTTATCGAGTGATTCCAGCTTTCGTAGCGCGTCAGGATCTTTAGCGTCTGCGGCACGTTTAATCCAGAGCTTTGCCTGCTTGAGATCTTTCTCAACGCCAACGCCCGATTCATACAGCAAGCCGAGGTTGTATTCCGCCATCACACAGCCTTTTGCAGCTGCTTCTTGCAACAATGCTGCACCCTTTTGTTGATCTTGCGGGTTGTTTCGATCAACCAGCATCATAGCCCAGTGTTCTGTTATGATGCCGTGTTTATCAATCGATCGCATGTGCTCCAAGGCTTGATCGGGCGCGGGTAATTGACCCCCCTTATACATCTCAACCAGTTGAGAGGCAGCCTGATGTGCATTCTGATCAGATCCTGTAGAAGCTGCCTCTTCCAGCCATTTGCCTGCTTTCTGCGGTTGAGGGGGGAACCCTTCAGGCCCATGTAAATACAGTTCTGCTAAATAAAGAGCGGCTGTTCTCTCCCCGCGTTTCCAGCTGGTCTTCAAGTAAAACTCCGCAAGTTGTGGATCTGATTTTACACCTACGCCTCGGGAATAAAGCAATCCCACATTGCCCAAAGCATAGGCATTGTCCAGCTCAGCCGCTCTTTTGTAAATGGCAAACGATCTCTTTAGGTCTAAGGGGACGCCGTTCTCTCCTGTTCGATATAAAAAAGCTAGCCTTGCCATGGACTGAGGCTCATCTCTGGCTGCCGCAGCTTCGTAATAAAACAATGCTTGTTTCCAGTCTTTTGGCACACATTGCCCTGCCTCGTAGGCCCGAGCGAGATACCAATAGCCGCCGGCATATCCCTTATCGACGGCTTCCTTGCACCATTGCACGAATTTGTCAGGATCTCGCTCCACTCCGGTGCCATCTCTGTAGGCAATTCCTAAGTTGCACATGGCATTGCCGCAACCGGCAGCAGCGGCTTTTCGAAGCCAATACAAATACATTTGCACATTGCGGGTGGTGCCTTGACCGGCTTCGTACCTGAGGGCGAGATTGTTCTGAGCGCATGGATTTCCTTCCAAGGACGCTTCTTGATAGGCGTCAAAAGCCTTTTTGTAGTCATCTTGCGAAGGCTCTGGTTTGTCGAGGTATCGGTTTCCGAGAGCCAAGAGTTCGCTGGCGTGCTTTTCTTTTTCAGTTGCAGCAGGCTCATCTTTAACATGGCAATGGGGGGTATTCTCGAAGTTCGCTGGTTGAATTAGCGCTTTGAGCCGCAACATTGCAACATCTATCAGTTTGAGATCACTGAGCAACAGGCGACGAAGTTCTTCAATATCGGAGCTCTGCTCAGAATAGTCTGAACATGTCTTGGCCTGCTTCTCAAATTCATCGGCCAGATCGTCTCTGCCGGCTAACTTGTAACACGAGCTCAGTCCTGCAAAATCCCAGCTGCTGCGTTTGGATCGTTGCCCAATTGCCGTATTAAAATCTGAAATGGCATCCTCAACGCGGCTGGACGCCAACAGTGCCCAACCACGACAGCTAAAAGTGGTGGCACTTGAGTCCTGGGCAAGTGCTTTGTCGAAATCATCAAGAGCTGGTTGCAACTGTTTGAGGTTGCGGTGTGCCACAGCGCGGAAGTAATACAAGTGGAAAAGCCAGTTGTCATTTGGCTCAAGCGACAGTGCCTTATCTAAGTCGTCAATGGCCTTCTGGTATTGCTTGAGTTTGACGAACTCGATTCCACGCTTGATATAGACATAGGGTCCATTTGGATCGAGCGAAATGGCTGTATCGTAATCTTTTACAGCCTTATCACTTTGCTTTAGTTGGACGTACACCTCGTATTGCCTCATGTAAAAATCAAACTATTAGGCAACCGTTGCCTCATTTAAAATCTTACCATAGAGCACATGAAGTATGCCACTGTATATGATGGCGTTGTAGGAATTGATAATATGGCGTACGACTTAGAAACTGGATTGCAGCTGAATGTCCTAAGAAAATTCTTTCAACCCTAAGCCGCGGCGTTGAGCCGCGCTTCTAGATTTCACTAACTATGAAAGTGTGCCGACCAACGGGAGGCTGAACAATCTTGACCCGGATCAAGTAGCTACTTACTTTTGCTTTCTCTTTCTCTGATCAGCTTCTTCTCGTTTTCGAAATGTGCCTTGATGTATGTTTGCAGACTATCTACAGATTCCAATCCCAGCCAGAGCGCGATCTCTTCTCGATTCATGCCGGAACTCACCAACTGCATAGCTTTAGTGTGCCTGAGAATGAACGGCGTAACATGCTTCACTTGAAGGGACGGACAAACTTCACAGGCCGCGCCGATATGCCTGTTAAGAATATATCGTACGCCATCGTCTGTCAGGCGACCTCCTCGAGCGTTAGGAAACAGCGTTTTCTTCTTGCTTCGTGCCAACTCTTTGATCCAATCATGTAAGAGTGTTACCACCTCTCGCGTCAGTGGTATGCGGCGCTTCTTTCGTCCATCACCAATGACGTGCAGGTATGCCTCGTTACTCAGCTCCAGGTCTTGCACAGTCAGTCTCGTCATTTCTGAAACGAGCAAACCTGTTTGTAGAGCAACTAAAAGGAATGCATGGTCTCTACGTCCGCACCAAGTTGTTCGATCCGGCGCAGCTACCACTGCGTCTGCTTCAGGAGCACGCAGGAACTCTACTTCAGGTCGCACGTATTTCTTTGTGGGAATTGCCAATATGTATTGCAGGTTAGACATGCCGGATGGAACAGCACCCGCAGCATACCGGCAGAATGAGCGAATGGCGGACAGGCGGAGATTGCGACTGCCGGCCGAAATACCTCTGTTCTCTAAGTCGTCCAAGAAAGCGCTGATCAACGGTCCGTCAAAGACTGAGAGGTCCAGCTCAGAGGCTTCTTTGCTTAAATGTCGTTGCGTGAACTGTAGCAATAAACGAAGAGAGTCGCGATAGGAGCTGACGGTGTTCTCAGCAGCACAGTTCTTTCTTAAGTGGCAGCAAAGGAAATTCTCAAAATGGTCAGCTAGACCCAACCCCTTAGTTCTGTTGCTCTCCGTCACGGTGACTGACTCTGCGTGCATCTGCAAACCAACATCCGGGTCGGTTGTCTCGCTCGGCAACACTTTATCCTTCGGCGGTGAACAATCCTTGCGTGCTTTGACTCTTTTGCGCCTGGGCGTCGGCGCTGAGGCCGCCGATATGGTGCCAACTTCGATCAGTTCGCAATTGTTGGCAGATAGTCTGCTCGTGTCGATGATCGCAATCGTCTGAATGGTCTCTTCTTTGCCCCACGGCGTTGAGTTTAACCCCACTGCAGTATTCCATAGATCTTTCTGCGCTCTTTCTATCTCTTGGAGCAGGCGTACCGGATCAAGACTTCGAAAGGTTGTGTACAATCGTGTCTTTGTTTCTTCTGCTACCGAAGGTGATTCCATCATCCGCTCACATGGCGTCTTTGCTTTGTCATATCGTTTATGCACGCGAGCCCCATCGCGTTTCTTCGAGACCAGCTTTACGCACGGTTGAAAGAAATTGACGTACAAACGTGCGATCCCGTACAGATGCGAGAGTAGTTCCAACGACTCAAGTCCTTCGTATCGATCGTAACCAATGAGCTTGCGCACGATCGAACCGTTTTTTTCTTCGACGTGTGCCTGGTCATTCTTTTTATATTCGCGCGAATGTGTGAATGTGACGCTGTTGTTCACACACCAGTCGATCATCCCCCAATTTGCGAACTCGCCACCATTATCAGTGTCAAGGCCGAGTAGCGGAACCGGCAACAATTTCTTGATCACATCTAGCTCCTGCAGCACATCAACTTCGCCTTTTCCGATGATCGCACGCAGCTCTGTCCAACCAGTCGCGATATCGGTTAATGTAAATGTATTCAAATACCGGCCTCGAGTAGTTTCACCACAGTGCGCAACGAGATCGACTTCCAAGAAGCCTGGAGTGACATCATTCCAATCGGCAAATGTTCGAATTGGAATGAGCTTTTTGATCAAGTAACCTGGTTTCGTTGTGCTCTTCCCTTTGCCGCCATATTTTCGTCTTTCGTGGTACAGTAGCCGGTCCGCAGTGGCGGCACTCATCGAGAGCAGCCGTTCTTGAACCGTCTCCGAAATGTCTAAATGCTTGAACCTTGTAAGCGAATCAACCAGGCTTGGCATGAATGGTATCAGTCGTTTGGAGCAAATGCGGTTGGCTGCTTTCCAAACGATCGAAAGCGCTTCGATAACTGCACCATCGTAAATCTTTTGCCTGTTTCGCTTGCCCTGCTTTTTATTGATCCCTTTCGATAGTAGTGTCACAGCATATTTCCGGTCGTAACCGGTGGCTGTAACCAAGCCATCTAACAACTTTTTCTTTTCGCTCCACGATGCATTCAGATACTTCCCACGCAATGCCAACACCAGTTCCTGTCTTGATTGTGCGCTCATAGTCGACCTCATCCCTTCCCCCTTTCCTGGCTGGCAAGGGGTTTGATTTTAGATGAGTCAACGGTTCGTCAATAGTCAGAAATCAGATGAGTCAATGCGCACCTGTGCACGATTATTCAAGGCAAGTTTGTTGGCTGGGTCCAGGGAAATTGCTTTATCCAGGTCTTCAATTGCTTTGCTGTACTGCTTGAGCATTGAATATGCAAATCCGCGGTTATTGAAGGCCATGCTATTGGTGGAATCGTCATCAATGGCGCGAGAATTGTATTCAACAGCCTGTTCCCAGCGCTCTCCTTTAACTGCTTCATACCCCTTTTCAAACCAGCTTGCTTCTGCTTCGGCTCTCTGCGTGGTTGCCGGCGCAATAAACAGCAGGCAGAGCAGTACGCAAAGAAGGGGGTGACGCATATTTCCGATGGCAATCATATCTTCCTCATCATGTCACGAACTGGCGGCGGCGCGCTAACGCGTGCGCGCGATAACTTTTATGCTCAGGCTTCGGTGCCAATTTTGGAGCACGATTGTTAGTGTAGTTGCAGATCCTTTTGCTGAGAGTAACGTCGTGCGATACTGCGCGTTGGTGATTCTAAACAAAGTCCTTTAGGACGGCTGCCCAGATTCCATTGCACGCACAAGAGACTCTACAACGTCCAGGTGCCCTGCTTCAAGACATGAAATTGGAGTTCTGTTGCCCAGATCAGGATGCGGAGCCCGCAACCAAATTCTGACGTACTCATCCGAGCGATCGAATGTGTCAAGCAGCGCTACATACAAGGTGATCATCCGGCTGAGCTTTTCTTGCAGCGTTGGCGCCGTGGGGTTCTTTTGCAGACCACGAGGAGTCCGCTCCAGTATCTTGGCCATTTCTGCAATTGTGATTCCAGTTACGGCAGCAAAACGTTTGGCATCTACCAGTCCCGTTCTAGGATCGTGGGCTTCTTTCACGGTGTGTTTGAGAAGAGATTCGACTGTGATTGCTCCAACCGAAACCGTGGTGCGCAATTCGCTTACGGCTTTGTCTTTTACACTTCCTGCAACCGCCGGACTGGTCTCACCAATTACCCGCGAAGCGGACGACTTCCCTATCGATTTTTGTTCGCGCTTTGCCATTGCCACCTCGGCACCATACCAGTACCTTGCTGTTCTAAATAATTGTACCATTTTGTATCCGAAATCCGCTGTGTTTGTTCCTATTTTGTTCCGTATTTGTTCCTCTGGCGAAAGCAACAGGGACGATTAAATTTAGGCGCCGGTCATCTTGGGAGCCGTAACTCTTGTGCAATCCGGGCACAAATCTCTGGATGGGTGAAGGAGAGATGCACATATGGATCTGTTCAAGAAAATCATTCAGGCTGGTCAAGAACTTCTGAAACCGCCATACTCGAATCCCGGCTTGAACCAGGAGTTTTTCGATCTTTTAGTCAAATATCTCGGTCAAATCGCCGAGGTTGATCCTGAGCTCAGTAATGCCCTGATCCGCTTTGTCGTTGATGATAGCGATGGTGAGAGCGTCCTTCGGCTGCAGGGGAACCTGGCTGCCGCTGGAAAATTGGGCTACTACAGCGGCCATCACGGTTATGGCACTAAAGAATATAACTTGACCGTTATTGGCGTGGAAAACCGCAATAAGATTTTCCAATTTAGCGCAAAAGTGCCTGTAGCCGTCTGGGTGCGGTTTGGCCAGGTGCTGGCAGCAGCAAAAACAGTCGCCGGCGGTTGGAATGTGCGTGTGCCACAGAACTGGCCTGGTTGGCTGGTGCACCTGCTTATGGAAACACCGCAGAATTCGACAAGGTTTAACTTCGATGATCAGCTGGAAGAGATTCTCGTTATGGCGCAGTTGCCAAAAGATCAATTCGTTGCCGAGGTGCTATCTGGAAACTCTCGTCACATTCACAAATGTGGAATTTTTGGCGCCGCTTTTCAGAGCCCTGCGGGCGTGAAGAACTACTTTGCGCGACACCAGAGCGCAGTAAAACAATATTTTTGTGATGGCAAACTCGCGGTTGAAGATAGAGTATACGCTTTGCAAATTCTCAAGTTCATTGAGTTTGACTGTAATGAGATGATCGATCCTCTAGTTGAAATGGGCACCGCCACTGCCAAGCAGATACGCGAAGCGGCGTGGCCCGTTTTAGAGAAAAACGCGCAGGCAGCGCGGCTGCCTCTGGAGAAGATTCTGCGAGAAGGCGATGCCTCGCAGCGCCAGGAAGTCGTAAGAGTAATGCACAAACTTTATGGTGCCGAGTGCAAAAGTGTGTTTGAGAGCCAGTTGCAGGCTGACAAGTCTGAACGGGTGAAACAGATCATTCGCGATCTGCTGGCCACAGACGATGTTGCCAGTGCCGGGGCTGCCCCGATCGAGCTGCCACCAATGCAGCTTGAGCTGGGCGAATTCAAACTTCCGGCAGAGCTGAAAGGGAAGGTGTCTCTTTGCTATGAGAGCGATTATCACAACCAATTCAAATTTTACCAACAGCAGCTGGAGCAATGGAACGCGCCCAATCGCCCACGCTGGATGCAGGCGCCGAAGCTGCCCTATCAAGTGACCGCCAAGGATATCGACAGGCTGTTGCTCTTCGTCGAAAGCGGAGCGGGGCTGGAGGAGTCTCGCACCATCTTTTCGCTCAGACACGCCAGCTTGGCTGATCTTGTCAAACTGCCCGGACTCAAGCTGATTCACCTGGTTCGGCTCATGTATGCGCTGCAGCTTTTGCGATTTGGTATTGGCTATAGCAACTCGGTAATGATCACCGATACGTTACTGTTGGAGGGTTTTCGTAACGCCGCTCAACCGCCGTTTGGTCTGCGCGAAGTCGACGCTGCCGTCGCCAACTTGCCTGGCCGCCAGCAGGGCCAGATGGGCTGGGCCTATCTGGTCAACAACAGCAGGTGGAACTCGTTCTGCGATTGGGAACCTGACGCTGTCTGGCCGCTCTTTGCCGAGCAGCTGGATCTGCTCAAGAAAGCGCTGCAGCCGCTCGCCGGCGTGTACGACTATGGTGCCAGTGAGCGACGAGGTAATGTCTTCAAAGTGATCGCCATGTTCCCGCAAGTGCCGGTGGAGTTTATGACCACCCTGTGGGAATTGGCTCTGGGTGAGACAAAAGCAGAGCGTTATCCGGCTCAGCTGGCACTGAATACGGTGCCAGGGCGGACTCAACGAGTGATTGCCACTCTTGCCGATGGGCGGCAGAATATTCGCGCCGCCGCCGCTGAATGGCTGGGCAAGATTGGCGATAAAAGCGCTGTAGAGCCGCTCAAAGCGGCGTTTCTGAAAGAGAAAAGCGAGGTCGCCAAAGGGGTAATCATGCTCGCCCTTGATGCCCTGCACGCTGACGTGGATGAGTTTCTCGATCGAGACAAGTTGCTGCAAGAAGCAAAGGCGGGAGTGGCGAAAAAGCTGCCCAAAGGCGCAGAATGGTTGCCGCTGGATAGTCTTCCCCGCTTGCAGTGGAGCGACAGTGGCAAACAGGTCGATGCCACCATCGTCAAATGGTGGGTGGTGCAATGCATCCAGCAGAAGTCTCCCTCATGCGGGCCGTTGCTTAAGCGCTATCTTTCTATGTGCCGTTCCTTAGATGCCACCAACCTATCCAAGTTCATGCTCTCTGCCTGGATTGGACGTGAGACAGCCTCGTTGTCGGCTGAAGATGCAAGCGTCAAAGCGCAAGAGGAAACTGACAGAATGTGGAACGCGTGGGCCAAGAACAGCAGTCATTACAAGAGCAAAGACGATCTCTACCAGCAGCTTTTTAATAACCACCAGAATACGTGCCTTTATTCCGCTATCGAACAAAAGGGCATGCTGGCGCTGGTTTCAGCGCATGGCGACGGCGATTGCGTGAAGATGTGCGAAAAATATATTCGCCATTATTACGGCACTAAAACGGCTCAATGCAAAGCCTTGATTGAAGTGCTGTCGTGGATTGAGAATCCGCTTGCCTTGCAGACGATGTTGGCGATTGCCAACCGTTTCCGCACCAAGTCTATAAAAGAAATGGCCAGGGAGAATGTGCAGGCGATTGCCGATCGGCAGGGCTGGACCATTGATGAGCTGTCCGACCGCACCATCCCTGATGGCGGCTTCGCCCGCCCTGTTAACGAAGAAGGTGAGCCGATCGGCGATCGGGCTATTCTGGAGCTAGACTTTGGCCCTCGCCAGTTCGAGGTGCGCCTGAACGACGAATTGGAGCCGGTGATCTTCGCCGCCGGAGAGAGCAAGTCAGTGAAAGCTTTGCCTGCGCCTGGAAAGAATGACAATGAGGAGTTGGCAAAAGAGGCCAAGAAAGAATTCTCAGATAGCAAGAAAGTGGTCAAGGAAGTCGTGAAACGGCAGACAGAGCGACTCTACGAGGCGATGTGCACGCAAAGAAGCTGGCGCTTTTCTGATTGGAAGACTTATCTTGTTGCCCATCCTATTGTGGGCAGGTTGTGCGTCAGGCTTGTCTGGGCGGCTTTCAGCGACTCCGACAGATCTCAGTTTGTTGGTTGTTTGCGCCCACTTGAAGACGGCTCCTTGACCAATGAGAATGATGAGAGTGTGACCTTGGCAGACGACGCCGTCATCGTGCTGGCCCACACCTGCAACACATCGGCGCAAGTGGCAGCCGCATGGCAGAAGCATTTGCAAGACTACGATGTGACCCCCTTATTCTTGCAATTTGGCAGGCAAGCCTACGTTTTGCCGGGAGAAAAGCAGAAGGCGACCGAGCTTAGTGATTTTGAAGGGCACATGCTCACCACCTTCAAACTGCGCGGAAAGGCTAATAAACTGGGCTTTCTGCGCGGCGAAGTGGAAGACGGCGGCTGTTTCTATCGCTACATGAAAGCGTTCGCCTCGCTGTCACTACAGGCGGTGCTGGAATTCACCGGCAGTTTTGTACCCGAGGAAGACCAACCGGCCGGATTGACGCAGCTTTACTTTGAAGTCATGCCTCAAGGTGACAAGCAGAATTACTGGAATGCCCCCAAGATGCCGCTGGGCAAAGTGCCGGCGGTGCTTTTGAGTGAGTGCTACAACGATTGGAAGCAGATTGCCGCGGAAGGCAGCGGCTACGATCCTGAATGGAAAAAGAAGGGACTATTTTAATGAGCCAGACTTTGACACAAGCGAAGGTAATGAAGGAGCCGCCCGAGAGGCGCTACGCAGCCGAGCTGGAAGCTCTGGCGGCAGCCGACAAATCAGCCCGCCCGCCGGGATGGAAGCTAAGCCCGCAGGCTGTGCGCACGTTTATTGTCGGCGAGGGCGCGAGCAAGTCTGGCAAACCCTCAGGGGTAACGATCAGCAAAAAGTTTCATGGCGATGCCGCCATGATCGACCGCGCCATCGTAACCTTGATGAGCAACCGGGGGCTGCTTCTGGTCGGCGAGCCGGGCACGGCCAAGTCGATGCTCTCTGAGCTTTTGACGGCGGCAATCAGCGGCACCAGTTTACTGACCATCCAGGGCACCGCCGGTACTACCGAAGACCAGATTAAATATTCGTGGAATTATGCTTTGCTTCTGGCGGAGGGACCCACAGCCAAGGCGCTGGTGCCGGCGCCGCTTTTTCATGGCTTGCAGCTGGGGCAGCTTGTGCGCTTTGAGGAGATTACTCGCTGCCCGCCGGAGATTCAGGATACATTGATCAGTGTCTTGAGCGATAAAGTGTTGCATATTCCTGAATTGAAGGGTGAGGAGAATGTTCTTTTCGCCAGGCCTGGCTTCAACGTTATTGCCACGGCCAACATTCGAGACAGAGGCATCAACGAGATGTCTGCTGCCTTGAAGCGGCGCTTCAACTTTGAGACGGTACCGCCAATTGCCGAAAAAAATTTCGAGCTAGATTTGATAATGGAGCAGGCCGCAGAGATGTTGCATCAGGTCGACGCCAAGATGCATCTGGAGCGGGATGTGCTTGATGTGCTCGTCACCACTTTTGTCGATTTGCGCAAAGGGCGCACCGAGGAAGGCACAGTTGTAGAAAAGCCGTCGACCACTATGAGCACTGCCGAAGCAGTGGCTGTTGCTTTCGCAGCCGGACTGGAAGCCTTCTACCTGAGCGATGGCAAGCTGCGGGGAGAGCATCTGGCCAATCAAATTGTGGGCACGGTGCTTAAAGATTCGGATGATGACGCCAAGAAAGTGCGTCAATATTTTGAGGTCGTCGTCAAGAATCGAGCTAAGCGAGATAAGCACTGGAAGTCGTTCTACGACGGGCGGGGGATTCTCGGTCAGTGAGTGACAAAGGCACCAGTGCTCAAGCAGGTAGCGACTCGGGTGCATCTCAGCTGGCGACGCAGCCGCATTCCCCGCCGGCAGACGAGATTAGTCCCGGGAGCGCAGGTGTCCCGCCTGCTCCGATTAATCCATCTGAGTTGGTGAGCGAGCTTTTGCCAAAGTTGCGCACTGCCGCCGTTACCTACTTTCCTATTCGCCACCACTCGCCTGCTTGTGCTGCCCATATCGAGCGCTGGATTCTGGAACATAAACCAAGCGCTGTTCTTGTCGAGGGACCGTCTGGTTTCACCAGCCGTATACCTTATCTGACTGATGATGCCTGCCGCTGTCCGGTCGCCTTGTATACCAATTTCATCGATAAGAAAGGGCGACTGGATAAGCTTGTCGCCCTTGAAGGCGCTGATCTTGAAGATATTGTGGGCAGCGATTTTGGTGCCCCGCGCTTTTCCGCTTACTATCCGTTTTGTGACTACTCGCCTGAACTTGTTGCCCTGAGAGCCGGTAAATCGGTTGGCGCCAGGTTACGTTTTATCGATCTTGAATTCGCCGAGATGGTGCTTAATAGAACCATGAGCGGCTTGGGCAAGGCTGAGGACTTGTTGCAGGTGGAATCGCTCACCCGTGATTCGCACCTGAGGCACAGCCAGTATATTAACGCTCTGGCAGCGAAATTAGGCTGTAGAAATTTTGATGAACTCTGGGATCATCTGTTTGAAACTGGCTGGCATAGCCTGTCTACGGATGCATTTATCGATCGCATGGCTACTTATTGTGCGATGGCGCGGTTGGATTATTTGCCTTCAGAACTGAGCGACGATGGCACGCTGGCGCGAGAAGCGTGCATGGCGGCGGCTATCCGGGAAGAGTTGGAGAAGAACGAGCGCGTGGCCCAAGCCGCCGGTGCGGGCGGGTCCGGCATGGACAATCTGTCAGACCAAGACGTGGGCCCTGCACTTGTGGGACGAACGCTTGTTGGCCCTGTGCTTGTTGTCACCGGCGGATTTCATACTGTAGTGCTACCGGATTTGGTGGCAAAGAAAGTGCAGCGTCCGCCTCAGATCGAATTTTCCGACGGTGAAACTGGAACGTGGCTGATGAGATACAGTTTCGACAAGTTGGATTCGCTGGCAGGATACTCAGCCGGCATGCCGGCTCCGGCATACTATGACCGCCTCTGGCATGTGGGGCGGAAAGAGCCGGACGAGCGGCTCCTGCAGTTCGAGCGCATCGGTGCCGACGTGCTTGTCGACATTAGTCGGCTGACGCGGCAGCGCGGATTGCCCAGCTTGATCACCACGCCTGATGCCATCGCTGCCGCCCAGATGAGCAAGCAGTTGGCGGCCATGCGCGGGCACGCCTGGCCCCTGCGTGAAGACATTCTTGATGGGGTCAGATCCTGTTTTGTCAAAGGAGAACTTGGTGTCGAAGGGCAACTGTTGATCGCTCTGGTCAATGAGATCATGGCCGGCAACCGCATCGGCCAACTGCCTGAGGGTGCCGATCTGCCTCCTATTGTGGACGATTTCTATCGTGAAGCGAAGAGACTGCGCCTGACCCTTGATCAGGCGACGGCAAAGGAGCAGGTCCTGGACCTTTATCGCAATGCCAACCACCGCCAGATCAGCCGCTTCTTCCATCGTCTGAACTATTTGGGCGTGGTCTTCGCCAGATATCTAAGTGGACCCGATTTCGTCACCGGGCATCACATCACGCTCATGCAAGAGCACTGGCAATCAAGCTGGTCGCCCCTGGTGGAGAGCTGCCTGATTGAGCTTGCGCTGCTTGGTGCCACCGTTGAAGAGGCGGCAGACACTAAGCTGAAATTGCAGATCGCCGGTCTGCAAGAGGCGGGACAGGCGCGTTCCACGCAGGCAGCGGTGGCGCTGATGGTGCGTGCTTGCCGGCTTGGATTGCACGCTCGCTCACACCTGTTGGTGCCACTTATCGATGTGCACATCGCAGAAGATGCTAATTTCCCGTCGGTTATTTACGGCTTAGCCCAGCTCGAACTGCTGCAACGGGCGCGCGAGCCGCTTGAGGCGAACAAATTGATCGCTGTGCCGCGCTTGATGAAAGCGGCATATATTCGGGCTTGCCGTCTCTTGGCAGATGCTGCTCATTGTGCAAACGACGATGTAGAGAATGTGCTGGAGGCGATCAAGGTTTTGCGGGAGGTTCTCTCATCGGCGCAGGGCGGCTCGGCTGGCGCGACAACAAATCCGGCTATCTCGAAAAGCGCGCCTGGCTCAGCTGGCGCATCAAATCCGCCCGCCCCGTCGACTGAATTCGACCGCGATCTCTTCTTTGGCGCCTTGCAAGTGATAATCGATTCGACGCCGCATCAGGTTCAATCTGCCATCATAGGTGGTGCTGCCGGCGTCCTTTACGGCGAAGGCAAATTGAGTGACACCGAGCTTGCCCGCGTGGTGTGCGGCTTTCTGGCCGGAGCAATCAACGATGCGCGCAAGACCGCCGGCATATTGCGGGGGCTGCTTGCCACCGCCTGTGAAGTCGCCTGGCAGGTGGGCGCGGTAATGGCCGCACTGGATGAGCAATTCCAGTCCTGGGATGAGAAAACATTCGTCGATTTATTGCCTGATCTCAGGCTCGCCTTCTCGACTTTGACGCCGCGCGATGTTGCCCGAGTCGCTGACAGAGTCTCAAACTTGCACGATGGCAAAAGTCTGGGCAACCTGGTTCATCTCGATGTAGATGAAGCCGATCTGCAATTCGGACTGCTGCTGCAAGAGAGAGTACAAACGGCACTTGAGTTGGACGGATTGGGCATCGTGCGTGCCGTGGGTGAAGCCAGTCGCTTGCAGACAGGCGATCCTGAAGACGCAATCGAGGACGGATAATGCAATCGCGATCAGACGGGCAATCTCGAAACAATGCACTGGCGCGGTGGCGACTGGTTCTGGGTAAATATGCTCAGCCAAGCATGCCCAACTGTCTGACGGGCGGTCAGGAGCGCATGGCTGATGCCTTGGAGTTGTTGTATTCACGCGAATATAAAGGACGCGGGGTGCGCCAGGATTCCCGCCTCGGACCTGGTTCACTCGACCCCTCTCAGCTCAATGTACCAAGGTGGCTGGGCGAAATCCGTGAACTCTTTCCGAAATCTACCTGCGAAAAGATAACCAAGCATGCACTCGACCGTTATGGCATGGTCGAGTTGATTCAAGATCCTGAAACCTTGAAGAACCTGGAGCCAAACAGCGATCTTCTCGCCGCCCTGCTCATGCTCAAGGGGCAGATGAGGGGCCCTGTGCTTATAGAAGCGCGGCGTTTGATTGCCCGTATCGTTGAGGAAGTGAAGCGAAAATTGATGGCGGAGATGAAAACTGCGCTCTCAGGAAGCCTTAATCGCTTTCGCCACACACCATATAGGGTGGCACGAAACTTCGATGCTCGAGACACGATCAGACGCAACTTAAAACATTGGGATCCTGACAACAAGAAAATCATTGTCGAGCAACCCCGCTTTTTTCAGCGCGTAAAGCGGCACCTGCCCTGGGAAATCATTCTCTGCGTCGATCAATCAGGCTCTATGGTCAATAGCGTCATTCACTCAGCGATCATGGCCGGCATATTCTCGTCACTGCCCATGGTGCGGGTGCGGCTAGTCGTGTTTGATACATCCATTGTTGACCTTTCTGCTCATGTGAGCGATCCGGTTGAGGTTTTGATGAGTGTGCAACTGGGAGGAGGCACGAATATCGGCAGAGCCGTGTCTTATTGCGAGACCCTGGTCAGTCAACCAAGGCGGACAATTATTGTTCTCGTCACCGATTTTTGCGAAGGAGCTGATCCGCGCAATTTGATCGCTGCCTGCCGTCGCTTGCGCGAGGCCGGCGTCAAGCTAATCGGGCTGGCGGCGCTGGATGAGGGTGCGGCCGCTTGCTACGACGATAAGATGGCGGGTCGTTTGGCGGCCGAGGGCATGGAGATTGCGGCCCTCACTCCGGGCGAGCTGGCTCATTGGTTGGCTGAGGTGATGCAGAAAGGTGGCGCATGAATCCTGAGCAACGCAAACGATTGGCGCGGCTGCTTGCTACTGCAGATGAAGCTTATCTTGTCGCTCTGGCCAATGTCGGGTTGGTTCGCAGAGCCAACAAGGACCTTGAGGCTGGTGGCTTGACTGTGGAGGAGGTGGACGAATGTGTGATCGTTAAAGGTTCTGGCTGGACCGTTTGGATGCCGGTCGAGGGCCCATTAAAGGCTCGCGATGATACCAAGGCAACCGGAGCGACGCGCCAGATTCTTTGCGCCATTATTTATTTGCGGGACAGTTGGTGCCCAGCGCAACTGGCGGAAAGCGTCGAGGCGGAACCGACGAGCGCAGCTGCCGCGACGAGCGAAGCCGCCGCAACGAGCGCATCGGCCGTGACGAGCGAAGCCGCCGGGGCTAGCGCAGCCGCGAAAAGCCCAGCTGCAACGACGAGCCCAAAATATCCGACTGTAAAAACCACATCGCCACTACATGTAGTGCGTGAAACAGGCAGTGCCAGCGAAGGAGAAGCTCTCCTTGAAGCGCTGTCCAACGTAACTCTGGGCGAATTGTCCAAGTGGGCTGGAAAGAAATCTCTGGCCGAAGGCCAGCTGGTTCTCGACCGCACTGAGAATATCGAAATCGAATCTCCGCTTGGACTCACCGTCAGGTTTTGCCAGCACGACGTGGAGATACGGCTCTTGCCTACGCCTGATAAAGGGACGCGCCTGCTCGATCAAATCCTCTCCACGGCGCCGAAAGCTTTGCACAAACGTTGGGTAGGGGCTGCTGTCCTGGCCGTCAGACGAAAACTAGGCAAAAGCACTAAATCCGCCTCCTCCGAAACGCCCGATGATACCCAGTCCCCACGCAATCGCCATCAAGTTCTTCACGACGCAGCAGGTTTACTCGAGGGCATCTTGTCCGCAGGCGTGGCGCATCCATCCAGCCGCATGATCGAGCGCCTCTTCACCCTCTCGATTACGGCAGGGGCTGTCCATCTTCCCAGGCTGGCTCACTTATTGCGCTCGCTGGCGGAGGAGGTATCCCGCCTGCTCACCCGGCACGCAGCTGGATCCACGCAACGACTCTTTTCCAGCATGAGTTGGACCTATGCCTTAATATCTGCGCTGCAAGCGGCTGAGCCGGATCTGCCGACGCAGTTGGCTGGTGTCGCCCGCACGCAATATGACCCAGCCGGCGATTTGCCGCTGCTTGGGGTGGGATGCTATCCGTGGCAGACCGATTCTGGATTTGAAGGGTTGACCGTGCTCTTCTGGGATGCGCAAGGGCAGCGCTTTCTCAGCTGGTCCAACAGCCGCCAATCAGCCAGCGCCGGCGGCTTTGACGTCAAACAGCTGTATGAACTGGAAAAGACATGGTCAGGAGCCGGCTCGCCTAAGCGAGTCTGTCGGGCTGCCTTTGTGCTCGGCCAGGCACGGGTAAACGCGCTTGGCCGGCTGTCCAGCGGTCAGCAATCCACAGTGGATTCCACAGCGATCGCTTCTGATCCATCCACCCATCTTATTTACAATCCTGCAGAAACTGATTTTGGTGAGCGTCTTTTCCAAGACTGGTCAAAGCTCCACGCCTATTCTCTCAGTCAATACCCGCTTGGTTTGACGCTGCGCAATCCGCAAGACCGTATCGTCGTGCTGGAACCCAAAGCCTGGGGCGAGCGGGTGTTTGACGAGACACAGCAGGTTTTAAGATGGAGGATCTATGATCACTCTTCGCAGAGCCTCTATTTGAGCGTGCCGTGGCACTCTGTCAACGAAAATTCGATTGCCTTTATTGAATCTCTCAAACCCGAGCAAGATGGCGTTAAGCGCATCGTCGCCCGGGTTGACTCTTCCAGCAACAGCTTCAAAGTTGAACCGCTATGCTTTCTTGGCACAGGCACAGGCACAGGCACAGGCACCAGCACCGGTACTGCCACTGGCAGCGGTGCGCAATCCGATTCGCGGGTTTTGAATCCGGCTTTCGATCTCGATTTAATTCGCTACCGCCAATCGGACCTGCTGTCCCGGTTGCGCGCTAAGTTCGGTCGCGATCGCATCGCCGCCACTCTGACTAGTGAGGATGATTGGGAAGAAGGAGTGGATGAAAGTGCTATCACAGGCGGTGACATGCCTGTGGGGATAAGGAATATCCTTTCTGATATTGAAGGGATGCTCTTGCAGCTTGCCGAGTCAGGAACTCAGTGCCTGTCCGATAAAGCGCGAGAGCGTTGCCAGGGTCTGGCTCGCACCACAACAACTTGCGGTCTGGCGGGACTTGCCGAGGCTCTCCAGCGCATAACCAGCGACGAACCACTGGCACCAACTGTGTTATGGGCGGACTATCTCTGCCGGCTGCATCGGCAAGCAGCCGCACAGTTGAAACTGGTTTCTTGATCTCCTTCGCATTCGCAGATGTTACCCGCATTAGGGAGGCAGCACAACCTTGCCTCTCCTGCACCGCAGTAATCAGACGTTCCGTTGGCAATCGGCAACGCTACTAGGACCCGACCGATGGATGTCAGATCGTTTATTGTGCCAAAGTCTCTTCGCCGAACTCCTTGGACCATCGAAACAACCGTGGAAACGACGAACCACACGACAAACACAACGACGAAAAGCGCTGGCGCCATATTCCTCTACTGCGTCATGCCTCGCCAGGCGCTCAATTTCCCTGGATCCAAAGAAAAACAAAGAGACCAGGAAGAAGAAAGCAAGGACCCAGACAATTGCTATCTCTAGAGACAATCCAATGACATTCAGAACTCCGTAACCGACTCCTGCTAATGTGCAGAAAATTGCGGTCCACGCACCAACCATACTCCAGGTTCTCTTCGTTGCATTTGGAACCCCCTTCTAATAATTCGAGTGTGACAGATGAGACGGTTCCTGGACCGAGACTGAGCACTTATTAAGGCTCAGGAGCGGATCGTCCATTGTAAAAAGTCTGCAAGCCGTCCACCCTGCGATTATCCCTTCCGCTTGACTGATATAATGACCTTGCCGTGGACTTGGAGCGCCGGGCTCCTGCCTGCTTCGAGAAGAGAATGAGCGCGCTGAGGGCACATTGGACACGCGAAGACCAAGCGTAAGACGTAAAAAAACCAGTGGACCTGTAAGAGCTTTTGTGAAGCTCATCAAGGTCGTTTTGGTTTTGGTCTGTATCGTCGGTGCCGTTGCTGGGGGTTATGTCGGTGCTTCCGTCTGGAAGCAGTTGCGCGATATGCCTGATGTCACGCTGGTGGAGCGCTACGAGCCCATTGAAGCAATCCAATTGTTTGATCGCAACGATAAAATGATTTGCACTGTAGAAGGTGATGAAGACCGGCGTGTCATCCCACTTAATCAGGTCTCTCCGCAGATGCAGCAGGCTATGCTGGCGGCTGAAGATCACCACTTTTATGAGCACCATGGCGTCAATGTGATGAGTGTCGTCCGTGCCAGTATAGCTAATTTACAGGCTGGACACGTAGTCGAAGGCGGCTCCACGATTACGCAACAGTTGGTCAAGAATTTATTCTTTACCGACGCACAGCGCACCATGAACCGAAAGGTGAAGGAGGCGTTGGTCGCATATGAGCTGGAGAGGCGTTATTCCAAAGAGAAAATCCTGGAAATGTACTTGAACCAGGTTTATTTTGGCAACAACGCATATGGAATTGAACGGGCAGCGTCGAGATATTTCGACAAGACCGCGGCTGAATTGAGCGTCGCTCAATCTGCATTCCTGGCTGGTCTTGTTAAGGCTCCTTCCGAGCTCGGTCTGGCTGCAAATCGCAAAGAGGCGCTCACCAGGCAATACGAAATTCTCGACAAGATGGTGGAATACGGCTACATAACGACATCACAATGCGCGGCGGCGAAGAAAACGAAATTGGTCTTTAAGAAAGGCGCTAATCCTTTGCAGCGCTATCCGTTTTATGTCTCCCACGTGCTTGAGCTGCTTCGCGATAGATTTAGCCAGGCAGAGATGCGCCGGCAGGGGTTGCGCGTGTACACCAATCTCGATCCGCAGGCCCAAGATCTGGCCGAAAAAACTCTCGAAGCTGACATCAAGAAGGCGCCCAAAGGAGTCAGCCAGGCAGCGCTGGTTAGCGTGAACGTGCAAGACGGTGCCGTTATTGCCATAGTTGGAGGGGTGGGCAATTTCTGGAAACACCAATTCAATCGCGCCACCAACCCACACACTGCGGGATCATCCTTCAAGCCTTTTGTTTATCTCACTTCCTTTATTAAAGGAGTATTGTCTCCAGATAGCATTATCGACGACACCCCCCTGGTGATCCATCAGCCATACGGTTTGCCGGATTACGCGCCCAAGAATTTCGACCACAAGTTTCTTGGCCGCATACCTGTGCGCAAAGCACTTGCTCTTTCACGCAACGTTTGTTCGGTAAGAATTGCCCAGCTGGTCGGCATTGACAGCGTGGTTGAGACAGCCAGAGAAGCCGGCATCACCACGAAGCTGGAGCCAAATCTGTCTCTGGCGCTGGGCAGCTCAGCCGTCACCCCCTTTGATATGGCCGGCGCCTATTCGACATTCGCTCGCATGGGCGTAGCGATTAAGCCACAAGTCTTGAGAAAAATAGAAAACAATCGTGGTGAAGTAATTGAAGTCTTTCAACCGACGGTGGACAAAGTTTTTCCTGTCGAAGCCGTTGCCCGGCTTGTCAGCGTCATGCAAGATGTGGTTAAGTACGGAACCGGCACTGGAGCCAAGCTAGATGACAGACCTGTGGCTGGCAAGACGGGCACCGCCGATGAAGCCAAGGACATCTGGTTCGTTGGTTTCACACCAGATATGGTGACTGCCATATGGGGTGGCAACGACGAAAACCTGCCGATTGAAGGCAAACATGTCACCGGCGGTGATGTCATGGCCAAGATCTGGAAAGATTATACGAAAGCTTTTTATGTAATGCATCCAACTCCGGCAGGCTCATTTGTGCCGCCATCGGCTCCGACTGAAGAAGAGAAAAAGCTAGCTGAAAAAGCAGAATCAAAATTGAACTCTAAGGTGGTTAAGAGCGACACAGTGGCAGGACCGTCCACGGCCTCAGACGAGACACCAGCCGAAAAGCCGGCAGATTCGACAGCCGCTAATCAGACGCCTGTTGAAGTGACTAAAGTGGAGGCATCGCCAAGTTCTTCGGAGATCAAACCGGCGCCTTCACCAGAGGAGAAAGCGCCCGTGCCGGCTCCCGAGCGTTCGCTCAATCCTGCGCCTGCCCCAGCACCAGCGCCCACTCCCGCCCCAACCCCCAGCGCTCCAGTGGCTGCACCGAATGCGGTGCCTTCCACACCCGCACTTCCGCCCAAGAGCATGGCACCAGCGGTAGCGCCAGCGCCCGCCGCCTTTCCGACAAAGAGCATGGCACCAGCGGTAGCGCCAGCGCCCGCCGCCTTTCCGACAAAGAGCATGGCTCCGGCTGAACGCAGCTCTCTGATCAGCATGCCTGCCGATGCTCTTGATCCGGTAAAGCGAGAAAGACCAACGCGCCTCTATCCTTATAATCCGCCCAGAAGGTTTCTGCCAGCTCCATCTTCAGCTCTATCTCCAGCTCCATCTCCAGCACCGGCTGTGCTGCAGCCGTTGCCAGGCGGCACAACCAATTAAGGAGACTCATGACATTTCAGCCCAGACCGTCGGGCGCCTCCAAGATCTGGCTCGGCATTGTCGCCGTTGTTTTATGCGTGCTATTCCTGGAGACGCAAGATGCAAAGCAAGACCAACAGAATTTGATCGTCAGCACCGATTCAGATGGAGTCGGAGCAGAGGTATTAATTGACAACCAGAAAGTGGGCACTGTTGCCGCAGGCGATGCATCGGGACTGGGAGGCGGAGTTTTTCGGGGTCATTTGGGCTCCGGTGCGCACGACCTGATCGTGCAAAAGAACGGCTATAAACCGTTCAATAAGCTTCTCAATATGAAAAGAGAGGCATTTGTGGGCGTGGACTTGCAGCCCTCGACGCATTAAACTCTGTACCGGCTATTGCTGAGGTCGGGAGGCGCAAGTTGTTTGAATCAAAATGGGTCGGACTGCTGGGCGTGGTCGCGATTCTAGGTAGTTCCTATGCCATGTCCAACAATCGCAAGAAGATTAACTGGCGCCTTGTCGGTTCTGGGCTGACGCTGCAGCTGATCATGGCCATTTTTGTTTTGAAGGTAGAGTTCGGGCAGAACCTATTTCGCACTTTAGGCGATGGCATTACATCCTTATTGTCGTGCTCTGATGCTGGTGCCGCTTTTGTCTTTGGTCCCTTAGCCACGCCGGAGATGATGGGAAAGGTCTTTGGTCCCGCTTCTCAATTCATTTTTGCTTTCCGGGTCGTGCCGACGATCATATTTGTCTCCAGCCTGGTGAGCATTTCCTACTATCTGGGAATTATGCAAAAGGTTGTCCAAGTAGTGGCGCGGGTGGTGGCAGTGATCATGACTGCCAGTGGTGCCGAAGCTCTGTCTAATGCAGCCAGCGTCTTTGTCGGGCAGGTAGAAGCACAGCTTCTGATTCGACCCTATGTACCTTCGATGACAATGTCCGAGCTGCTTGCTTCCATGACGGGCTCAATGGCGTGCGTCTCCGGAGGCATACTTGCTGTTTACATCGGACTGGGCATCAAAGCATCTTATCTGCTCACTGCCAGCATTATGGCGGCTCCAGGCGGGCTCGTGATCGCGAAACTTGTCTGGCCCGAAACCGAAGAATCAAAAACAAAAGGCAAGGTACAGATCGAGGTGAAGAAGACCAGCGCCAATATAATTGATGCTGCTGCTCATGGAGCATCCGATGGTTTGCGCATCGGTCTCAATGTGCTGGGAATGCTTATCGCATTCATTGCTCTGGTGCACATGTGCGACGTCGTCATCGGCATAACTGCAAAACAGCTCTTTGTCTGGGGCATGCGCGCAGACTTTATAGGATTGGACTTATCGAATCTGCAATTGAAAGATCTCTTTGGTGCCTTGTTTGCACCGGTGGCATGGTGTCTAGGGGTTCCCTGGGGTGACTGCCACGTCGTTGGCAAACTGATGGGCGAAAAGTTGACCATTAACGAGTTTCTCGCCTACACCGATCTCTCCGCCATTCTCAAGCACCTGTCGCCCGACCATCTCTCGGACCGAGCCGAAGCAATCGCTACATTTGCACTCTGCGGCTTTGCCAATTTCTCCTCTGTAGCCATGCAAGTTGGCGGCATCGGTGAAATAGCTCCCACCAGGCGAGCCGATCTCGCTCGGTTGGGCATTCGCGCCCTCATTTGCGGCACGTTGGCCAGCTATCTTTCCGCCACGATTGCGGGGTTGTTGAGCTGAGTTTGTTGAGCTGAGCCACCAGCAAAGGAACGAAAAGGTGTCCGATTCTCAAGATACAGTTGCCAAAGTCTCAGGGCGGGCAAATCGAGAAGGCACCGCATTTGGTGTGTTTGGAAAAATCACGTGGATTTGCATCAGCTTGCTGGCGGTGGTTTCGCTCTGGATGATTGCTTTCTGTCGCGGAGATCACGTCAATGCCGTCTGGCTGGTTACGGCTGCTGTAGCCAGTTTCAGCATCGGTTATCGTTTCTATAGTAAATTTATCGCCACCAAAGTCTTTGCCCTTGACGACTACAACACGACTCCGGCTCAAAAATTTGATGACGGCAAAGACTTTGTGCCCACTCACAAGTTGGTGCTCTTTGGCCACCACTTTGCCGCCATAGCTGGTGCCGGACCACTGGTCGGTCCGATTCTGGCTGCCCAATTCGGCTTTCTGCCCGGCACTCTCTGGATTATCGTCGGAGTGGTTCTGGCAGGCGCGGTGCAAGATTTTGTCGTTCTTTGCTGTTCCATGCGGCGGCATGGCCAATCGCTGGGGAAAATGGCCAAGGAAGAGATTAGCCCACTGGCCGGCATCACTGCTTTGGTAGCGATCTTGCTCATCATGATGATACTTATGGCGGTGCTGGCACTGGTTGTTGTCAACGCCCTAAAATCCAGCCCCTGGGGGGCATTTACGCTGTTGATGACCGTTCCGATCGCCATATTGGTCGGGCTTTACATGCGTTTCTTGCGACCGCACAAGATTCTTGAAGGATCACTTATAGGCGTCGCCCTCACCATAGCGGCTGTTGCCGCCGGTAAATGGGTAGCCGCTGATCCGACTATGTCTGCCTGGTTTACCTTGAATGGTGTGCAACTCTCAATCGCCATCATGATCTATGGTTTTGTTGCTTCCGTGCTGCCGGTTTGGATTTTGCTGGCGCCGCGCGATTACCTCTCTGCTTTTATCAAAATAGGAATCATCGTTCTTCTGGCTGTCGGCATCCTCTTTCTGCACCCGGATCTGCAGATGCCACGGCTGACCATATTCACAAATGGGGAGGGCCCACTTTTCTCTGGCAACGTCTTTCCATTCTGTTTTATCACCATCGCCTGTGGTGCCATATCCGGCTTTCATGCCCTGGTCTCATCTGGCACCACTCCGAAGATGATCTGGCGCGAGACTCATGCCCGCCCAATCGGCTACGGGTCTATGCTTTGTGAGGCGACAGTGGCGATAATGGCCGTTATCGCTGCTTCCGTTATTACGCCGGGGGTATACTTTGCCATCAACAGCCCAAAGGGCGTGGTCGGTGCCGATGCTATTCAGGCGACTGCCATGATCAGCAACTGGGGATATGTCGTTACTGCCCCTGAGATGCAAAAGCTAGCCGCGTCAGTCGGTGAGACGACTTTGATGGGGCGCACCGGCGGCGGACCGACCTTAGCCGTGGGCATGGCTCATATATTTGCTAACGCTGTGCAATCGACCGGATTGGGCAGTCTCGATCTTTCCTTTTGGTATCACTTCGCCATCATGTTCGAGGCCCTGTTTATTCTTACTTGTTTGGATGCCGGCACGCGCGTGGGCAGGTTCCTTTTGCAAGATTTCCTTGGTCTTATCTGGAAGCGACTGGCCGAAACAAGCTGGTATCCTGCCATTCTACTGAGCTCTTTCCTGGTCGTGGCCGGTTGGGGATACTTCCTTTATCAAGGTGTAATCGATCCCCTCGGTGGCATCAACAGTCTCTGGCCTCTCTTCGGCATATCAAATCAGCTATTGGCTGTTGTCGCGCTATCTGTCGGCACCACGGTGATTGTCAGAATGAACAAGCGCAAATATATGTGGGTGACCCTGGCGCCGCTTGTCTGGCTCTTATCGGTTACTCTGACGGCTGGCTTCCTCAAAATCTTCAGCCCGCTTCCCAAGCTCGGCTTTCTCGCTCACGCTCATATGCTCGAAGCGAAGCTGGCACTTCAGGCGGATCCGGCTGCGGCTGCGGCCAAGACTACTGCAGTCTTGATTTTCAATGATTATCTTGATGCCACGCTCGGTGGTATCTTTATCATTCTTGTGCTCATCATATTGATCGAAGCTGTGCGTGCCTGGTTGAAACCGATGGGCAAGTCGGGGGAAGAGTCGGGGGAAGAGTCGTTCCCGGCAACTTTTCCCGATACTACAAGCGGTGTGCCAAAAAGTCGAGATTTTGGTGGCATGGATGGAATGGATGGACCGATGAAATGCTGCTGAGATGAAACCCGAATTTGAAAATATTGTCAGAGCGGAGCTAGAGCCAGGTGAGGAGGCCTTATGGGAAGGACGTGCCGACGCCCTGGTTTTGAGAGGAACTCTCGTCGCTTCTACGGTTTTGTGGATGTCCGGACTGTTCATGTTTGGAGCTGGTGTTTTGCGCAGTGCTCCAGATGATTCACACGCCTTGTTTGGTCTCATCTTCATTCTAGTGATCATAGCTGCGGCAGGATCGGTCGAGGTTATTCTCGTTCCTCGCCGAGCAAACCAGACGATTTATTTAATCACCGACAGACGTGTGCTCTCTCTTTGTGCTGTGAAGAGATTGAAAGACGGTGAGGAAAATCTTTCTTCTTCGCCGCAGAAGACCTTGCACAAACAGACCAAGAATTCGCCGACGTTTTTTTTGCTTACCAATCTACCGGCTCAGATTTTCTTCTTGATCCTCGCTCGCGATGTAATCACTTCTTTCGCCAAATCATTCGATGTTTTCATGGCCGTTGGCTTCACCCTGACTGCGATCGCCTGGATACTACCCTGGTTTCAGGATCTGCGCCTGCCCATTCCCAGGTTTCGCGACGTGCCGCGAACCTTTTATGAGGTTGGAGAGTACTTTGTTTTTTCGGAAAGCGTATTGTTGTCAGACATTTTGTACGCGTGTTATCGCCGCAGTCTCAAAGGCACAGTCAACTGCTTTGTCGTCTCGCGCAATGACGGCTGCATGCGTCTTCGCGCCATTGCCGACGCTGAGTCAGTCAAGGAGCTACTCAGCCGAAAGCAGGTTTGACTGCCGATTCAATTCATCTGTTGGCAGATGTATCTGCTCGGCTATATTGAACAACCATTTTGAGTGAATTTCGAATGTATCTGAGTGACTTGACTCTAATTGTCTTTCTCGATAAACCACTGTGTTTTCTCGTTGTTTGGGGGTTCCAAAGCCGATATACCCAGAAGATTTTTCGATCTAGCGTTGGCAATCATGAATTATGTGGCGTCCGCAAGCGGCTCCTCTAGAGAGCCAAAGCGGATGCGGAGGTCACCAGTGATCTTTCTTTGTAGGCGACGATTTCTTCGGCGGCATTTTCAATCGAGTCACTGCATACGGTGCAATCAAATGGTTGATTTTGGCTGATATGTCTATCGTAAAGTGGATCGTAATAATCTTGTAGGAGCATGGAGACTGCAGACTCTACGTCGTGTTTCTCTACCAGGGCAGCCAGTTGAGAAGACTTTTCCTTTCCCAGGCGCTCGATCATCGCCGGTGCGGAAATCAGCTCGATCACCTGTTGCACCAATTCGGCACTTATAGGCGCTACGTAGGCAGCCGCCAGCCGTTCTACTCGCGCTGATAAGCTGCCGAAGACATGAATCTTTCGACCATGTTTGATCCCGTCGAATATAAAATCAGGTAGGGCAATGCTGCCCACTTTGCGGCTCTCCGCCTCGACGAACAAACATCCTTCTTTCAGATTCTTGAGCTCGCTCCAGAGCACGCCCTCGAAATTCTTTTGCGTTGGCTGTTCACTCAATCCGAGCGCACCAAATATGGAGCCACGATGATTGCTCAAACCTTCCAAATCAATAACTAGCTGTCCACGCTCGCGCAAAGCGGCGAGGATGTCCGTCTTTCCTGAACCGGTGCGGCCGTGCAGAACAATAAACTGAAATTGATGCGACATTCTGGCAAGATCATCCAGAACCATTCTCCTCCAGGCTTTGTAGCCGCCTCGCAAGCGCCAACAATCGATGCCCACGATGGTGAGAAAACTCGCTACCGCCTCGCTGCGCAACCCTCCCCTCCAGCAATGCACAAGCAACGCCCGATCTTGAGTCTTTAGGGCGAGAATGCTGTCGACGATACCCGGAATCTTTGGCGATATAAGGGATAGTGCCTGGCGACGCGCCATCACCTCGCCTTGGGCCGCGTAAATCGTGCCGATGGTTGCACGTTCCACATCGTTTAGAAGCGGAATATTGACCGCGCCAGGAATTCTCTCCGCCGCAAACTCGCAGGGCGAGCGCACGTCTATGACGATCGGCTTGCGCAGACTGTCTAGTTTGTCGGCTTCGATCTCACGCCAGGTCATCGCAGTTCTTGAATTTGGCTGGAAACGCCATTATCTTGGATTTTCTCTTCTTTTCATAGATGGGGCAGAGTCACTTGCTCAAATATACTGCGTATGAGCTTGTCAGCTCTTTCAGATCGGCTGCTGCGTCTTCGTCTCCAAGCTTGGCTTGCTCGACTAGCCCTGGTTGCGCCATCTGAAACCATTTGCGTGCTGCCGCCTCATCAACAGCAGCACCATCTCCGTTTACGCTCATTACACCGAGTTTGTATTGTGCTGCGGCACACTTTTGCTGGGCAGCAGACTGGAACCATTTTCGCGCCTCCGAAAAATCCTTCTCTACGGTGGTTCCGCTGTAGTACATTTGTCCAATCGCTTCTTTGGCATCGGCATTGCCGCCGTTGGCCGCTCGTTGAAACAGCTGGAAAGCCTTGCTCAGGTCCTTGGGAACGCCTAACCCTTTCAAATAGAGATAGCCTAGATTGTTTTGCGCATCAGGGTCTCTGTCTCCGGCTGCCACGAACCACTGCGCCGCCTGTCGATAATCCTTCTTTGTGCCCCACCCTTTTACGTAGATGACCCCTGTGCATAAACGCGCTTTCAAATTACCCTGTTCGGCCGCCGCTTTGTACCATTTCAGCGCCTCGGCGTAATCCCTTTGAATTCCATGCCCCCCTTCCTGCAACATTGAGGCAAGCATCACCTGTGCCTCCGGTACGCCAGCTGCCGCAATTGGCCTGAGCCGACTGACTGCGCCTGGGTAATCGTTTCTGGCGATACAAGTCATTGCCGTCTGCACAGAGGCGAACTCGGTAGCGGTCATCGGGCGCGCCCAGGCAGCAATCGGGGCAACGGCAAAAAGCGCGATCAGTGTGACACCACGATAAGCTATGCGGGATGCAAGGAACATGTTCACCTCGGTTCAATGAATCTTTCAAAGTTATACTGCTCTTCCAGAAATCTCAAGAGATTCTCATGGGAGTTTACTGAAGCTGAACTCTATTTGGAATAATATGGGCTTCACGCAAGTGTGTGTATTTGGGATAAGGAGTTCAAGATGTTAAAGCCATTGCAGGCAGTTCTTTTCAGTCTCATCTTTCTGGCTGGCGGAGCTTTTCCGTTGGCGCAAAATGCTGCTCAAGCTCAAGTGCAGGCTCAGGCTCCACTTCCGGAAGGGCAACAGTTGGCGATGACGCTCTTGCCAATTGTCCATCAGGGCGAACTTACTTACATCATCACTCCCAAAGGTTACAAGGTTCAGGTTCCAGGTACTGGAGTAGCCAAGAATGCGCCTTGTGTAGCGGTCTACCAAGATGCGCAGAGAAATTTTTGGTATATCAACAAGAAGGGCGAGCCCACACAAGTGAAACCGGAAACCGTGCAGTCAGTGATGTTTCAACTTCAAGCCCAAATGAATGCTGCCGCTCAACAACACGGGCAGCAGACGGCACCACAGGCGATGGCACCGCAGATGATGGAACAGCAGCCCGGACAAGCTCCCGTGCAGCAAACTACAATTGTGCAACAACCTGGTACCACCAGTAATGGCAGCGGCATGATTGCCGGAGTCAACGCGGCGGCAGCCGGCATGAACCTTGCCGGCGGCATTCTCAACGCATCGGCAGGCTATGGCGCCTACGGCGGCTATGGCGGTGTTCCTTATGGTAGACCCATTTACGGAGTCAATTCCAGTGGACACAACAACTACTATTACAACAACAACGGCAACAAAAATTACGTTAACGCAAACAAAACCAACCAGGCATATATGAACGAATTCAATAAGCAGGGCAGCTGGGAAAATCGCAACCAGTGGAGCAAGAATATCCACAGCGGCGTGCAACCGATTGAGAATGCCGGTCGCAGATTTGGCGGCGGCGGTCGCCGGTTCCGCTAGGTTGAGCATAAAAAGGCGGGTGCCTTTCGACACCCGCTCGTCCCTTCGATGAGTGAGTTAGGAAAAGAGATTGGCGTCCCTAGCCCACCCTAACAGGTATGATACCGTCACTGGTGACAGCAAGCCGAACAATATAGCCATTGAGCCATACATCAGTCTCTTGGCGTTAATTGCGCAGCTCCTGCCGAAAACACCCATGAGCAGGGTCACCGTGCCCCAGATCAGGCCAAGCGCCAGCAATCCGTTTGGGATCATGTACAAAATCGCTTCCAGATTCGCGAGATTGTTGACGCGCACGGTGCCGGAACTGTTTACTCCCGTAACGGAGGTAGCGTCGATACCTTGTGGACCGATGGTAACGTCGTTACCTTGTGGACCGATGGTACCGTTGGTGGCACCCTGCAACGACGGCGCTGCCTGACTAACACTAACACTAACACTCATGTCGTACGCGTTGCCCCCGCTGCCCCCGTCGAACAGGTTGGCATCTCGGACACCAAAAGAGTTTAATGCGCCAATGGCGGAGGCGAGAGGCGACTGCATGGCTGGACTGGCGCTTGGCGCCGCAGTTGCGCGCGGTGCCGACGAGAACATGCCGTTCGAAAACAGATTGGCGTCCGGGGTCGCGTTGGCTAAAGTACTGGTACCGTCTGCAGTGCCGGCTGGTGCGTGTGTTTTTGCCGAAACTACATTGTAGAAATCCCGACTCAAGTGTTGATATTGGTAGTCTCGCTGCGTTTCCATCACCACTGCTCCTGTTACAGGAGTGACGACCCGGTAAGCGGTGCCCAGCATGATAGCAGCACCGGAATCTCCCAAATTGACACACTTGCGCGCCTCATCGGCAGCCCAAATGGAAGAGACTCGACTGACTGTGGGAAAGTTTTGCACGACTTCCTGTTTGTGGGAATTGTGCACCTTTTGCCTTTCCACCACGAAGTCGTCTCCGGCAGCAAATTGATTCTGCTCAAGACTGTCCAATCTGTTTTTCAGAGAACGCGAGTTGCCGACGGTGATAAACTTGGGGCAGGCATTGGCATCGAGCTTGCTCATGTAGTTGGCTAGCTCGTTTGCTTGAGGGCCACCCAACTGGCAATCGTAAATTTTCAACCGGCGTGACCCTCTGTCCATCAGCGACTTCAAATCAGATTCTTCGTCCTGGAAGACTATGGGTTGCGGTCCGTGTATCCACAGAATTGCAGCATGCTTTTCTCTACCGATGAAATCTTTGGCTTGTGCCAGGGCCGCGCTGTCCTTGGTTCCCGCATCCAACTTGATGGTATTCAGTTTGCCGATCAATTCGGAGATAGACATGGGCGTCGCTGACTCATGCCTGCCGGCGATAATTGCTTTAGCTTCAAGGTTGTGGGGAAGATTTTGCAGCCAGCTGGTGAGGTCCTTCTTCTGATCAGCAAGCAAGGTGTTTGCCTCCACCACCACTGCCAGCCGATTCAAAGCTTCTCTTGGCGTTGATTGAAGCCGTTCGCAGATGACGCTATCTTCGGCTGAGTGACTGGCTCTTGTTGTTATCTGATTGAAATCAGTGGCCCGGCTGGAGTTAAAGAAATATCCTTTATCTCCATCCACCTTCAAACTTCCAGTGAGAATGTGGGAAGCGTTTGTCTTCGCCATGTGAGGATGCTCAATGTTGGCGTCGATGTCGCCATCGCTTTCCAGTTTTACTTCGGTGGATGCATTTTTGTAGTCGAAATTTGCTGCTACCAAATGCGGTGCCTCAAAGTTGAATGAACGCCTTGATTGTGGTTGTAGCGGGCAGGTGATGCCAAAGCGAACCTTCATCTCGCCCCACTTGGGCACGGGGAACGCCTGCAATGTCACCTGATTTGGTGCCGTCTCAGTAACCAGCAAAGGGTCGCGGTTACGTTGGACGATCCACTGATAAGCTTGCTTCACTCGAGCGGTCGAGTTGAACGCCGCCTCCTGCGGCACGCCGTTTACCCAGAGTGTCACGCGCGATACGGCGCTGCCTACCGGCAGAGCAATTGTCGCTCGCGCTTCTTGGACTCCTTCTGTTTGATTATGGAAAACCATCGTCCAGTAAAGAGCGGAAGTCAGTGAATTGGTGTCAACGTGTCCAGTTAAGAGCGAATCTTGCAAGGACAGTCCTTTGCGAACAGCGCCTACGGTGCTTTCGCCCTTCAATGGATCTTCACCCGTGACAGGAGACGGCGAGAGAAAGCCGGCTTTGCCGGTGAGAAGAAAGTAGATTTTGTTTGCCTGCCCCGTTGAAACAGGGGTCAGAGCTGAGACCAGTGAGCGCAAAGGCGCTGTGCCGGGATTGCAATCTTGCTCGATGTCGCGCTGCGCAGATAGTAGAGACAGCAGTCCCAAGCCAAGATCGGTTTGCATTTGATCGCTGGAATCGGCTGCTCTTTCTCCGATGGAAATGCCCAAATCGCGTACCTCAGGCGCCACGGCCAGAGCAAAAACAGCGGCCGCTCCAAAGAACGAATGGCAAAAAACAGAGAATGCCTTGTCCCGTTCAACGCGCAGTAAGAGCCGTTTGGTCATATCGTAGCAATACCAGATGCCAATTAACGGTAAAGCCAGGCACGGTGAGCACTCCCAGTAATGACCGGATAAAATTGCTATCCCTGCAAAGACTGTCAGTGTCGCCAAAGCACCACCGAATATGACACCGGTCAAAACCCCCAAGTATTTGTCATTCAGCTTGCCTTGCAAACTTTTGTTGGCTAGCAGGGCGCCACTGGACGTAGTGAAAAGCACAACCGCTCCCCATCTAGCCAGAACTGATTGGTCGAATAGCAGGATGCGGTCGCCGACGAAGGCTAAGGCGACTGCGCCCATAATTAGTGGCAAGCCGCAAATCCAGAGATTGGAGTTGGAGGGTCTGCTGCGCCAGTCAGCTCGCTGCCAGGAAATATTGCGCTGGTGCTTTTGATTGAGTGAATTGAAGACGAACAAAACTACGATGGTCCAGCTTCCCGCAAATAGAGTGATCGGATGGGGAAAGAACCACAAGAGCGCAGCGACTCCCAGTGCCATTACGGCGAGAATTTGACTCACCGCCAAACCGCCGTCGTATTGTGCGTCCGCCGGGTCTTGTCCAAAAGTGTCAGCAGAGCTGTCTTTGCTCGTCCTTTGTGTTCGACGATGCCAGGTCTGGCGCTGTAGGTTATCTACGTCATGTGGGGACAACTCTTTATCAGCCTTAGTCGGATTCATTATTCTCACCTCTGTCAAAAGCCATGCAAAACCATAGGGAACCCCTTTGAGTGCTGTGCGGATTGCAGCCCAATAAGGAGTTGAGCGCCGGAGCGCTTCCCAGGTTAATGTAGTAAATAGATTCCCTTCACCGAAGAAAGTTTCGGTTGCCTTCCGAGTCTAGGGCAGGCAGCCTTCCAGATCAAGGAGGGTTTTCACTAGAATTTGTGATTGGCAGTGAGAAGAATCGGCCAGCACCATCAGCGGTGCTAAGGCTGGATTTTGGTGCCCAACAGATGCAAGAATTTCGCCATCCACTCCGGATGAGCCGGCCACGCCGCGGCTGTTACCAGATTGCCGTCGACGTGAGCATTGCTGAATGTGGCGTTTGCTTCGCCCCACTTTGCCCCTGCTAGAGCGAGCTCTGGCTTCAGGGCGGGGTAGGCTCCGCAAACCTTTCCTTCAATCACTCCGGCGGCAGCCAGAATTTGTGGACCATGGCAGATCGCCGCGCAAGGCTTATTGTTCTGCATAAAATGTCGCACAATCTCGAGCACTCGATCGTTTAGACGCAAATATTCCGGTGCCCTTCCACCAGGAATGACGAGAGCATCATAGGCAGACGGCTGCACGCCGTCGAAGTCGGCGGTGATTTGAAAATTGTGACCACGCTTCTCGCTGTATGTCTGATCTCCTTCGAAATCATGAACGGCTGTGGCCACTTTGTCGCCGGCTTTCTTGCCCGGGCAGACTGTGTCAACGGTATGTCCCACCATCGTCAACATTTGATAAGGCACCATCGCTTCATAATCTTCTACATAATCTCCCACGATCATCAAAATCCGCTTAGCAGTCATAATTCCTCAGTCTCCAAAGTGTGGCAAACAGATCTTCTCGGCAGGAGGATCATAGATGATCGACAGGTATAATGAGCGTGGCTTCGCCAAAAGTTTCCATTTTGTATAGATGCAGCTCGGTGTTCCAGGAATCCAATTTTGTCACTATCAATTGAATTGCAGAAGTCTGTCAGCAGATTGGGCCGCGATGGTGGCAAAACCATGACGGCGACGATGCTTGCGTTTGGCATAATGGGCGCGCCCTCGTTAGCTCAAACCTCGGTTATTCCTGTGACAGACCAGCTTGCGCAGGCAGAAAGCAAACTGACAGGTCGTGTGGAAGACCACAACAGTGTCGAGCAACGAATCTGCAGTCTTGAGGTCAAGCTTTTCGGGAAAAAGTCCAAAGGAGACTTTTCAGGTCGCTTGCTAAGAATCTGGAAAGCCTTAGGCTCAAACCCGAGTGCAAATCTGTCGAACGCAAAGGCACCATCGGCGGTGCCGTCAGTCGGGAGCGCAGCATCTAAACCCGGGAGCGCAGGCGTTGCGCCTGCATCGGATTCATCTGAGAGCGCAGGCGTTGCGCCTGCTCCGGATTCGCGCGACCCCGCCGCTGCCCCGCCTGCATCGGATTCGCGCGACCCTGCCGCTGTCCCGGCTGCATCGGATTCAACCGCGACCCCAGTCGTTGCTGCTGCCTCGCCAACCGAGCAGATTCAGCCGTCGGTCCCTCCAACAGATGAGACTATGAAACTGCAGTCGGAAGTCTCCCAGAATGAGCTTCAATGGTCGGCGCAGGAGGCCGAATTGGAATCACACTCCGATCGAGAGTTGGTGGCGCGCGCCCGGCAACTCGACGAGAGACACAACATCGCAGAAGCGCGACAGACCCTCAACCACGTCGTCAACAGAAACATTAATGACGCCGATGCGTTTGCGCTATTGGGTGACATTGCTTTCCGCTCTGGGAATTTACCGGATGCCTTGCGAAACTACTGGATTGCTAGAAACCTTCAGCCCACAAATCTGAGCTTTCAAGGGCGCGTCTCTGCTACTGAAGAGCTAGTCAAGAGTCGTGTTTCTAGTTATCACATCTGCAACTATTATCCTGCCGCTCACGACGTGCGCTCCATCGTCAATGAAGGCGTTCGCATGTGGGGTGTGGGTAGCCCCGATCAGGCTGTGCTACTTTTTCAGCATGCGCTAAAAATGGACCCTACCAACATCAACGCCTACTATAATTTAGGCGCGATTTCGGAGTGGCAAGGCAATTTGACGCAAGCAATGACCTATTATTTGCATGCTGGTAACTTGCTCGACAGGCAAAAGGCGTACCCGTGGATGGGTGCTATGGGGCAACCGACAACAGATCCGACCAAACGCCTGGTGAGCGGACTCGCTCGCGGGCTTCTCGGCTCAGCCGGAATTCGCTTGCCTGTGCCTGGAATGACCCCATCTTCGATACCACAAGTCAGAGGAAATGCGTATCTTTCTGGCGGAGAGGATTCTACTGATCTGCATTCTGAAATTCCGCAGGCTATTTTCGACGTCCGCGAAAGAATGGAAGCTCACGTTGCCAGGTCATCGGTTCCGATCTTCAGCGTTACCAATCCAAACGCTTCTCATACTGACACTTGTGATCGCTGTCGTATCCTGAGAAGTAAAACCATGGGTCCGGATTAGGTGGGTAATACAAGAATGTTGAAGCTCGATTTTTGGAGACGTAGTTTGACGCTGATGGCAGCACTCTCCACGCTTACCTGCTCAGCTTTCCTGCTGCCTCCGCAACCGGTGCGAGCGCAGTTTGGGCAAGGAATATTCGATCAGAGTGTGATCAACTCTGCGCTGCGTTGTGTCGATGCTTTGCGATCGTATTACACCGTTCATAAAACACTTCCGCAACAAATTTCAGATCAAGATCAGGCCTTGAACCAGATCTACCAACAGGCATTCGGTTCACCGCCAGATCCGTCCGTGCAAATCACCACCAATGGTGCCTATCGGGTGTTGGGCAACCTACGCCTGTGCACCGACCAGACGATTAGAAATGCACCAATGGCACAGTGGCGGAAGAATCCACCAGATAATTGGACTGCTCCTGCGAATTCCATTGTCATTTTAGTTGATGGTGGAAGTCAGTACCTTATCTGGTGCGCGGCGATCAATGGCGTGCCCATGCGCGACCAGAACCAGAACGCCATACTATTGTCAGGTGACTTTAATCCGCCTCCTCCAGGATAGCTTGTGATTGTGTCCGCGGGCAATCCTTTTTATGGAAACCAAAGTGTTCATATGATTTACAACACCAGTGACGTCCGAATCAGAGCAATCAATGAGCTGGCTCCGCCGGCGCATGTCGTGCGAGAATTTCCCTGCACAGAGCTCGCTTCCGCAACAACGTTCGGGGGGCGCAACCGCATCCATGAAATTCTCAATGGCGAAGATGAGAGACTGTTGGTTGTGATTGGACCCTGCTCGATTCATGATCCTGCAGCTGCCCGAGAATATGCCGCCAAGTTGGCTGCCGAACGCACTAGATTCATTGCTGACCTGGAAATTATCATGCGTGTCTACTTCGAAAAGCCGCGCACGAATGTCGGCTGGAAGGGGCTGATCAATGATCCCGATCTTGATGGCAGTTTTCAAATAAATAAAGGATTACGCATCGCGCGCGAATTGCTTCTCGCAATAAATGAGTTGGGTTTGCCAGCCGGCACCGAATATCTGGATATGATCAGCCCTCAATACATCGCCGATTTGATCGGTTGGGGCGCCATCGGTGCGCGTACAACCGAGTCGCAAACACATCGCGAGCTGGCTTCTGGAATATCCTGCCCTGTCGGTTTTAAGAACGGCACCGATGGAAATGTCAAAATCGCCATCGACGCCGTCAAGGCGGCCTCGCACCCGCACAACTTTCTTGGAGTGACGAAAGGCGGGCACTCAGCTATTGTCTCCACCGAGGGCAATGAAGATTGTCACATAATCTTGCGTGGTGGCAAAACACCAAACTACGACAAAGAGAGCGTCAATGCGGCTTGCGAAGAGCTGCTCAAAGCGGGGCTCAATCAGCGACTTATGATTGATGCCAGCCATGCAAACAGCAGCAAAAATGCCCAGAATCAACTTCCCGTTTCTGCAAACATCGCCGAACAAATTTCTCAAGGAGACAAGCGAATTTTCGGAGTCATGATCGAAAGCAATCTGGTGGCAGGCAGGCAAGATCTCGACACCGGCAAGCCGCTCGTGTACGGGCAGAGCATCACGGACAGCTGCATCGACTGGAACGACAGCGTCGGGCTGCTGGAGATTCTTGCCGACGCCGTGCAAAAACGCCGCACCCAGAAGTAGCGCTGTGCGGACTGAGAATTCCTCACCTAGACTTTGATCGCGGACTGTCGCTTTATTTGCTTCAGCCAGCTAGCCAGCCACTTTTTCATTGACTCTGCATGTTTCGGGTCTGAGACACCTTTGCTATCGCGATCAAAACCATTCCAGCAATGCTCGATATACTGGACGACAATCTCTGATTCGCCCAGCTCCAGCAATTGTTCTGCGAGTCCATATTCAGCGTGTGAATTGATTGGAAAGCGCATCATCTGTGAAAGATGCTCTTTGGCAAGCTCTACGTCGCCAGATGCGGCCGCTGCCTGTCCCAATATTGCATGACCGCGATAGTTTGAAAGTTGGTATGTTCCTTCAGAGTGCAAACCCACAAGGAGAGGACACCTGCTTGCATTGATCGATCGATGGTTCATCAAGATTTGTCCTAAATCTTTTGCGTCCTCGATTGCATTCAAATTCAGCGCAACTCTTGCGGTATCTTCGACGACCATCGAGAAGTAAGGCAACAGATATGACTCATCGTCGAGCTTGCTGGGAACGGCGTAGCGTTCGATGGCGATTTTCAATTGCTCGACGGACTTATGCGCAAGCAGTTTGTTCTTTCTTGGTGAAAAATGACCGGCCATCAAGCTGTAGACGAAAGAAAGCTGGCGCGGCATGTCATCATTAAAGCAATCTAGCTCAGCTGCTCTGTGGAGAAATCTTGCCGCATCGTCAAGGGCGAGAGGCGTAAAAAAATGGGCTGCGTGACAGAGAATCGTTACGTCATCAGGATTTTCGCGAACCTGGCGAAGCCAGCAGAGCCTAGCCTTCTTATATGCATCATCCGCTTTGTGTAAGCTGATAAATTCGTGAATCGACCGCTTTGGATGGTTGTCTATTAACCAGGTCAGATGCTGCACATATGATCCGGAATTTCCCCAGCAACCCCTTCCGAACAAAAGCAGCCTGCTCCTAAGATCATTCGGATCGCTTACGAGCTTTTGCCTGGCTTCCTTAGCCTCTTGTACAGAAAGACCAGGACCCATATGAGCTAAGTCGTAGTCAGCATGGGAACCCTCTGGTTGATACTTGTAAACTCGCATGGATATTCCAACGCCGAAACTTTATTGTGATTTTATCTCATTCCAATACGTGCAGCTGTACCGAACCGTAGAGTTATCCGACTCTCCACAGGAGAACGAAAATATAGTGGGACAGAACAGCTGTAGCAGCAAAACAACTGAACATCGCAAGCCAGAGCCAGAATGAACTTCTTGCGGCTGTCAGGAAAGTTGTTGACAAAGTAACACCTGACAAAAATAGCCCTTCAGCCACCCCTGACAGATGAAATTGAGGATAACAAAACCCCAGGGAAAAGTTCCAGATAAACTCGGGATTGATGCTAAAACCACGAAACCCTGGCAGTAAGCTACTCTCGTAGCTGTCATGAAATCCGACTCCTAGAATGTGGCCAATATAGATCGACACGATCAATAGCAGACATCTGCTTGCATAAATGTGAACGCACATGAGAGGTTGGGCATCGCGTGGGCGATTTGACAAAACGAATCTTTTAATCAGCGGGGTGTGCACAACAGGACCCTCTCGTAAAAGGCGATCAACGCTGAGCAAGAGCAAAACAGAACGCATATTTGAAATGGGCATTTGCGGCATGTCAAAAATAATGATGACGCGATAACCAGAAGTCCGAAGAGAGGAGCGATGCGGTGATCAAAGAACGCAGCTTTCACGCTCCAGTAAAAACTGATTGGATTGATAGCATCAACATCTGACAGTTGGTCAAAGCCAAATGAGTCGGCTCCAACAAGGCACGCAACATAGGCTGCAATCCAAATGAGGAAAGTTCTGTTTACCAGCTCCAGATAACGTTTTCGCATGATTGTTCCGCGCGGTTGATGAAGACTCATTCAACCACTCTGTTCTTAGTGTGTGCGTCTGGACACAACAGTTCTTTGGCTGTTTATCGTTACAGCTGTCAGTTGGCTGCGGCTGAACGTCAATCAAGTGCCGCTAGTAGGCGCTGCAGCTCAATTGCTGGGAATTGCCTCAATTTCGTCTCCTTCTGAAGGTCGCGGTAGAAGTCAGACATCACCACGGCAATCGGGCCATATCGTTTGATCCTGGCCGACAGGGCGGGAGCCAGTTCCTGGTGGTCGACATTTATATAGTGTCTAAATCTTGGCCATTCGTCTTTTCCAAACGAGCTGGTGATCAGGCAATGAAGCAAACTGACTATGCTGACGCAACGATCATAGGTGCGATGGAATCTTAGAAACGCAATCTCTGCTTCTGTCAGATCAAACTTGGATGCTAGAGCCAGACCAAAGTCGCACAGATAGAGAGTGCCACCATCGGTGACGATGTTCTCAAAATGAGTATCGAAATGCACGAAGCCGCGTGCATTCATAAAATCTTCGGTTACTTTGAGATTCTCTTCAACAAAAGAGAGCGCCCGCTCAGCCGCTGCTCCTCCAGCTTTAAGCTGATTCCCAAGCCACTGAAGCAAGGTTTCCGGAACATATTCCAGGAACAACACAATATGCGCCGAGGCGTTCTGGATGCCTTCACGTCGATTGCGGACAGCTTCAGAACCATCCCAAAATTTGACGGTAGCGGTTACATCTTCCAACTCCTCAGAAATCATCGGTTCTGAATTAGACGTCGGCAACACTCGCCAATGATAAGTGATGGGAAAGTTCGGACATTCTCCAGCGAGCACCCATTCTGTCGTCATCACATGAGCGACGAGATCGCGCCATGCTCCAAATCCAGGTGATCCAACCCGATATTGGCAAAACAAAGGCAGGTCGAAGATGTTGGCCGTTGACATGAAATTCTTCGGTTGTCTCTCAATGTCAGTGAGAGGGATTTTCTTGACGAAGACACGAGTGTCGTCAATTGTCAGCAGCGCTGATGTACCGCCGATGCCAGAATGCAGTGGTTTTGCTGTATTGAGTAATTCAGACAGCCCCGCGTCGCTAAACGAAGCGAGCGCTGCTGAAATATGCGCGTGGTTTTTTATGCGGTCGGCTAGGTTCATTGGCCCGGGTAAACCGAGTGTCCTTGGTTGGCACTAAGAAATTGAAGTCCTCTTACTAAACTGCCAAAACAGGGCAAATCACTGTTTGTAAGGACTTCGAAGTCGATTAATCTCGTCATCGGAAGTTGATCTACTCGCGGCTTATACTTTCTTCCAGATGGATAACGCCTGGAAAGCCATTCCTTGACACCTCTAATGGACTCAAAGTCTCCTGTGAATGTTGTATCCGCAGCGATCCACGGAAGCGGATCACCGTGAGTCCCGATAGGATTCGCCCGCGCAATTATCGGCAAGCAAGGCAGAAACAAAGTTTCGTATTCCCTGTGAAACAAGACCAGAGCCGATGGTATCTGGAGCGCAGCATTTATTATCCATTGTGCCGACGCCGGTGCAGTTTGTCTGGGGCAGTTGTCATCTTCATCGCGCAAGATCAGCAGTTTCTCAAAGCCTTCTGCTCTTGCAAATTCGCATGCCTTCTTAATTCCATTCTCAGTATTCAGCTGGCTCGAACGATATGCCTTTGTCCAGAAGTGAGTAGGATCCAGTTCCAGATACACCCAGAGCCTCGTGATCAAATTTATCGCAGCTTCATTCTCGCCATGTCCTTCGACGAAAATGAGACCCTTGGTCATGCAGCGTCTCCGGCATTCCCTGCGTGTCCACCTAGTGCCTGAGAGCGGAGCAGGTCATCCACTGTTAGCAATTTCTTTTTAACCGCATCCACATGTCCCGGAAGCATGGCACTAATGGTGGTGACACCATCATTCTTCTCTACCACTCGAATGCTTTCCGGATCACACAAACCGAGGAAATCAGGACTGTGAGTGGTAATCAGAACTTGACTTCGGAGGCTAGCCTCCGACAGATAATCGTACAAGAGCGGCAACATTCCTGCGTGAATTGTGAGTTCCGGCTCCTCAATTCCAATTAGCACCGGAGCTGGTGCTTGCAGAAGTGCGGTGAGGATGCCCGCCATCCGCAGTGTTCCGTCGGATTCCAGTGCTGCGTCAAACCACTTTTCTCGCTTTCTCTTTACTGGAGCGTCATAATCGTGGTCGTGCTTGAATTGCGCGACTAGGTGTCGACCAACTTGCTCAACTTTGATGTCCGAGATGTCTCCGGTGACTCTGTGCAATGCAGTGCACAGCTCTTCTCGCTGAACGCCTTTAAAGGCCGAACGAAGAATTGAAGTCCAGTTCTGTCCATGCTCATCCATTGGATATTCGGGGCTAGGTATCTGCGGTTTCCTCAGTTGGTCTGGGAAGATCGCATAGACCGATAAGCTCCTCAGTGCATCAGCGATAGGCTTTACACGCTGGTCTGATGATATCAGTGGTAAAGCAAGATTTGTTAATGTCACTAGAGGAGACAGCCCTGATGGTGCGCTTACAATGCGTCCTTCAGCTACTTCGAAATCAGTGATGTCTGGTTGCCCAAAGTGGATGCGTTCTCTTTTCACCAGGAAGTCTTCCGCTGTTGCTCCTCCTAGAGTAAATTCGTAGGAGCTTTCTTGGTTCGCTAGTGTCAGATCGACTTGAATTGACAGATCAAATGGACGGCCGGCGCTCCATCTTCTGACCGCGCCTATACCCTGACGATTCAAAAGGGCTGTTTCCAGTCCGTGTCTCAAACATTCCGACAGAAATCTGAAGATGTCAGCGATGTTGCTTTTGCCGGATCCGTTAGTCCCAACTAAAACCGTCAATGGCTCCAGATTTAGCTCAACGTGCTCGCCCAAGCTCCTGAAATTGGAGACTCGGATCTTCTGAATTCTTGCTTGTCCGTTATGCGAGGACGCCATGTACTTCCCTCTATCAACAGCATTAAGTGTCTCTCAAAATTCCCATTAGCACCTTAGTCTGACCTAACCAAACGACAGAGCGCGTTGCGCAAGATGCAGCGATACCGCTGCCGCAACAACGACGATATCTTCATGGTGACTCCTGGGACTACCGAAGTGATTTCTGTAATTCGTCAGAATAGTGCAAAATGGCACGTTTATATTTGTTTATTGATTCATCCGAGCTTGTTTCTGCAAGATGCTGCAAAAGAATTGCCACCGCTTCTGCGTGCTGTCCAGCGCTATGGAGTGACAAGGCAAGAAACACCTGAAGACTTTTATTTGCAGGAAAACGTTGCGCACCTTGTCTCAATATGGCCACGGATTTCGCAAACTCGCCCACACAGCGATAACTGCTTCCCAGCCCCAGAATCGCATTTTGACAGTCATCATCCGGCAGACCAGCTTCAATTGCTCGCTCGTAGAAAGGGATTGCTTCATGCTCTAAGCCGAGATTGTCGTGAGCCCAGGCGCACTGATAATTGATCGCCGGATCATTTGGCTCCTGTTGCACAAGTCGGATCAGTTCCGTGCGGGCAGCTTCGTACTGTCCCTTTTCTCGTAATTGAATTGCGTTGTGAAGCGCTTGATTCATGCAGGTTATCTCCGTTGCCAACCGATTAGGGTGCGCAGATCCAGAATTTTATCAGCTACGACCACGCACTATCCGCGATCATCCGGATCGATGCTTCGTTTAGCACTCATCGATTCGCTTGACGGTGTTTGGGAAGGAGACAAGCACTGCATCGCCTTTCTTGTAGTCAACCATTTTGCGGGTCCTGATGGTAGTTGATCCAGTATAGGCGGATCTCCGCCTGACAGGTTCGTCAGGTTTTCGGGACCTGACGTACTAGCAGAAACCCCCGAAAGCTGCGTGGTGCATTAGGCTATCGGATGATATAACAATTAGGGCTAGAAACTTAAAAGGATCTGACCGCTATACTTCTGATGAGGGCAGCGACTATGGATCGGAGAGCGAAAAATGTTTAAGAGTTTGTGGTTGTGCGGTTCAGTCCTGCTGATATTACAATCCTCGGCCATTGGTCAGGGATTGTCCGGCGCTACGGACGGTCCATCGCCGCGCGGCGGCACATCCGCTGGCGGCCCACTCATTCCTGGTAAAACAGACGGTCAGCGCTGGTCGTTTCTGCAATCACATCAGCAAAAATTATTGGGGGCCTCACGTTCGGAAATCATTAGCCTGTTTGGAAAGGGCGGCGCAGGCTTGGCACATGATGAATTGGTCTATCAAGTCACTGCCTGGGCCCGGCAAACAACAGTCATTGAATTGACCTTCAAATTTGTTGGCGGCAAAGTGGAAAGCTACTCGTTGTCGCTTCTGCACCGCGCCTCTTAGTAGTGCCCGTGCTCGATTTATTCCTTAACTTTGGGATCGCGTTTGATCCACTCTGCAAATTTTCTCATCGAGTCTTCGTAGCCGGTGAGGTACTTGTCGTGACACTTTTCATAGTAATTACGATAGTTTGAAAGTTCAAATTTGTCATTGATTACCATCTTTGTAAATGCATTATCAATAATGAATTTAGTCAAACCGGCTTCGCCACTTCGTTCATACAGAGCACTGAGGTCCATAGTTGGCTGTGCAATTCTGTTTTTGTCACGCCATTCGTAGGTCACAGTTCCGGCTCCGGACATGAACTGTGTAAGCTCCTTGTGAACAGCTATTTCAGCCATGAATGATCCGATTTCAAGCTTGGCTAGCACCTCAGCATAAGCCTTCGGATCTTTGATGGGCCCCTTAAGGTAAAGTTGTGAAAGGGCTTGGTTGGAAGCATGAAATGATTCATGAGCAAAATCATCTATCTGCTTCCAAGGCGGGTCTTGTGGCCTAATGGTGATGGTGCTCTCAGCGTTACTATAGTCTGGATTATTGGCCTTGCTGTCGAACTGAATGTGTACTCGAGCAGCCCAAGGGCAAGTTTTCAGTCGGTCAATTAGTGCCTCCAGTGCTTTCGATTTGCCCGGTTGTCCCGGTTTCAGATGCTTGGACCGTTCATATGCGTCTGTAAAAGGCGTTTTGTAATCGCTTAAAAGTTGTTTGATTGTAAGGCTTTCTCCATCACGTGGGATCAGTTTTTCGTGCTTGGTTTGCTCGTGCAGCGGCTGCAGTTTCTCTGTCTGATCGTGCTTTGCCGCGATCAACTGTTTCTCCTCACAGAGAGTGAATCCGTCGGCACCACTGGCAATGACACCGTTTGATCTAATGAGCCGATCTTGTTGACCGAAACCGGTGTCGGAATTTAGGCGCCGCATGTTGTTCATGGTCCAAAGATGCTGCAGATCAATGCTGGAAGACACGAAACTGAAAGCTTGACCGCGATCAAGGTTTTGTTCGGTTGTTACTTGGCGCGCCATTGTTTATTCATGTCCCATTTGCAATTGGTACGGGTGTAGAGCCCCAAGACTCACAGTAACGATCGCTTTTGGCAGATTGTTGGCATAGAGAAAATCACCTCAAATCAATTCTTCAGAACACCATGTAGAATTGCCTCGGCGGATTTAGAAAGCTGACCGTCAGCTGTTCATCAGCGGCGTCAACACCTGGATCTAGTCTCGGGTTATTCCCAGTTACAGCGTCGGCAAAATTCACAACAATAGCAACATGATTGCGGAGAATAAAATTATGAGTTGCAAACTGCGAGTGATGGCGTCGGCATTAGCCCTGGTTTCATCGGCTTACATACCGGGTCTGTGTCAAAACGCAGCGCCAGGTCTGCAAGGCGCCACCAACGGAACGATTGGGCCTAAGGGAAGAATTGAAACCCCACTGGAGTCCAACCTGGGTGGTGTCAGGCCAATTCACATCGCCTGGCCACGTTCCACACGAATTCCCGCTCATGCAAGCGCCGGCAAAATGGTCATTGAGAATCCCCTTGAGACGAGCCTGCGCACTGCTCCGACACGAATTCCCGCTCATGCAAGCGCCGGCAAATTAGTCATTGAGCATCCCCTTGAGAGGAGCCTGCGCACCGGAATCTTGACTTATCCAGCAATGGAGGCGGCACAGTCATCTAAAGGTGGCATAGGAAATTATCTTAAAACCACCTTGAAACCAGCTGGCTTAACTGCATCAGAAGTCCATCGAACTACCTTTGGTACACCCGGTGAAACAGCCCTTGACCCCTCAGCGCAGCGAAAGGAACGCCCGGGTTTGGTCAACTGGCATCATGATTTTAGAGAAGCCTGCGCCGCCTCTGCCTCCACTGGAAAACCCGTTCTGCTTGTACACGTACTGGGCCATCTTGACGATCACTTCTGCTGAACGAATGCTCGTCTGGCGAGAACCGTGTTGTTCTCGGATGCTGCAATCGCTGCCTACATCGATAGAAACTTCGAACCTGTCTGGGAGTCAGTACGAGCCGTTCCTATGATTACTGTTGACTTTGGAAACGGTCGAAAAGTGAAGCGCACCCTACATGGAAATATTGCCTCGTACGTATGCACTGCCGATGGAAACATCGTGGACGTGTTGCCTGGGCTTTATAAGCCGGAAGCCTATCGCGAATCACTGGCCAAGTTGGTCGCTGTTGCCAAAGATGCAGAGGTTGCCGGCAAGGTCGGTCGGAGATCCGAGTTTCTGCAGAAGTATCATGCGACTGCTGTTTTATCGATCGCACAGCACAAAGATTCCGTAATAACGACGGTTTCAACCAGCGATCATTCATCGTCACACAAGCCATCGGATGTGGTGGCATGGCCGGAATTAAGCGAAGAAACGACAATAAACGAAAATCAACGCCGCAACCTAATCCACTCTAGGCTGAGCCAATTGGCGCAAGGAATTACGCCTGTCCAACTTAAACCCTGGTTGTACAAAAATGTTCTTCATTGCGATCTATCCGATCCTTATCTTGGGCTGCAAGCGGCATTATTCGATAACTATCCATTTGTTGATTGACGATATTCGTGATTGACGACATTCTATTTCTGCATAATGGCAGATTAAGATCTTCAATCTTTTTCTTTGACGCAATCTGCCAATCCCATTCTAGCCTGGTTTATCTTGGCGATGGATCAGCTGCAGGTCCAAACCTGCGCTGCCACTCGATGGGCAGATGAATTCGCTGTCCGACTGTTCCATTCCATTCCGGCTTGAAGCCGAGGGCCCGCAATTGTTCGACAATCTCGATGGCGATTTTGCATGAATCTGGATCTTCACCGGTCACGGATCCAAAGGCCAGGTCGAGACCACCGCCGGTGATGGCACGCTCCAAATCTTGCTGGTGATAAAAGCAGCCACCACGAACAGGGCTCAGTAGATCGCCTTCGCTCCATTCATTCTGCACTACCTCCTGGTAGTCAGACCAACCATCGCTCAAGGTGTAGCCGGCATTTTCCAGGCTGACAATTCCTGTCGCTGTAAGCGCTTCAAGCGCTCTGGTTAGACGGTCGCAGTCGGTTTCGGCAGGCCATTGCGCTTCGGCTTCGGATTTCTTTGCTAACTCGGACGAAATGATTTTCGCCGTAGCTTCCTCATCGCGTTCCTCGATCGGTTCATCCAGAAACCAATCTTCCTGTAGCATCTCAATTGCATCTTCAAAAATTTCTGACTGAGTGTGGAAACCTCCCCAGACTCGCATTCGGACGAACTCCTCCAGGGCCTCGTGAAAATCATCTACCATTTTGAGAATCTAAACTCCTAAAACATCGTCCAGATGGATGCATATGACTTTACCATGTCAGTCCAACCCAGTCTGGAGCGGGTCTGAAGAAGGCTCTTGCCCGTTATGGCGATTGGAGATTCTACTTTTAATGCGCTCGCAAATATAGTCTTCGAGAGCCATGAGAAGACAGAGCGCTCCGATCATGCCACTAAGAAACGCCGGAATCATAAAGGCGACCGCACCGTCTCCGAAGCACGCCGCCAATACCGGAAATCCAAAAAATCCTAAGGCGAGAAGCCAGTTGCCTACAATTATTAATTTGTCCCTGCACATGTTCAATCGCCAGCGCACAATCTCAATGATCAAGAAAGGCGTTACAACCCAAGGTGTAGCGCCAATGAGCATAAGCGCTGCGAAGAAAGCTGCGCTGCTCCAGCAGTACCACAAAATCTCCTCAAGATTTCCAGAGTGAGGTCCCAACCCTCCTACCATCCAACCGAAGCACCAGAAGAAAACCGTCATCCAAACAGTAAGCCACAAACTCCTTGAAAGACATTTGAAGAACCGATTTGTTTTGCCTGCTTCAGTCACCTTGACCAACCCGCAGGCAGCAAAAATCGATATGGACATCACCGAAAGTCCATAATCTATCAGTAGGGCACATGTCCTCAACCATAAAGCCTTGTGCTGCAAGGACAAGACAGATCGCGGCGCGCTAAAAGCGTCAGCTATGCTCCAGTTTGGGATGTCCCACGCCTGTATGTAGCCGACGCAACCAAAACCAACGAAGCCCCAGGTTGCGATGCCCAGCAACGCAACCCCAGTTCCGATCAGCGAGGCAATAATGTAGCGTCGATGCATAACAGACAACCCAAATCCTTGCCAATCCCAACCTGCCAATCCTATTCTAGACGATCTGATAAAAGGCTCCGGCTGTGGCAAGCAACTGTCGAGTCTCCAACAAGTCAGCCCATGGTCTGTCAGGCTCAAATGCACCATTTGTGGTGGCACAAACTCCTTGATTTCGACAGAATTAAGGGGCGAAGATGTGACATATCCGTGACAAAGTCAACTAAATTTGGGGTATCCGACTACGTAGTTTCCCCACTTGACTACGACGCCGCCAAAGTTATACTAATCGGGCCATGTGTTTGGCGCCATGTGCTCATCAAATTTTAAATTTCCGCCTCGCCCCCAAAGCGAGAACACACCTTACTAGGAAAAAAAACATATGCCAGGCCCAGCAGCAGCAATCGACAATACCGGTCTCAGCAAGCATGACACCCTAGTTCGCAAGATCGAAGGGGACGCCGCAAAGGATTATCAGAAGAACCCTGACGACATGAAGCAGGTCTTCAAGGAGCTTGACCAGCTGCAAAAGATGGATCGCAATGACCCGGGGCGCTTTCAATCTGACCTGCGCCGAATCAACAAAGAGCTGCAAGATGCAGGCATTCTGCCCAATTTGGAAATCGATCAAGATCCCAAAAATCCCAACAAATTTACTATCAACCCAATCAACCCGACCAACCCAGATTCTCCCGCTAACCCTGCCAACACCGGCGACGCAAACGATCAGCAGCAAGAAGAGACAACCGCTAACCCAGCTGAAGGCTACCGCCCCAGCCCGGGAGAGAAAGGCGGATACTCAGGTGGCGCCCAGTCTGGTGACTCTGGCTCCCCTGCCACCGGCGGATATAGTCCTTCAACGAGCGATACCGGAACGGGTGGCACGCCCTACAATCCCGGTTACTCAGGCACCGCTGGTTTCAACGGCTACCAGAACACAGTCGATACTCCCACACAAAGCGCTACCCTCGCCGCTGCCCAGGCAGATGTTGGTAAAGCGATGTGGAAGCAAATCGATGGTGGCGCCAGCGGCGGCAACGAAGGTTGTGCAGCGACGGTCAGTGCAATTTTAGATCAAAGTGGCGCTGCCAACGTCAGCGAAATGGCAGTCACCGGCTTGCAATCCGCACTCGAGAAGCAAGGTTGGACCCAGACCACAACTCCCAAACCCGGCGATGTTGTGATGGGCTACGGCGGATTGAGCAGCGCTCACACCGGAATCGTCGGCCAGAACGGCACCGTGTTCGACAACCACTCAAGCACAGGCACATTACAGCAAGATTCATTGAGCTACTTCAAGAACTGGAATCAAGTTGTCTTCCTTACACCGCCAGCCAGCAAGTCAGCGCCGGCGGCCCCAGCCGCACCAGCAGCACCAGCACACAAATAAACCAGCGGAAATACTAAACAGTAACGGAATTTTATCAGTCAGCCGCGAGCCGCTGAATGCAGTGTTAGCCGCGAACCGTTGAGTTGAGCCGCGAACCGTTGAGTTGAGCCGCTGAATTGTTGAATTGTGGTGCTTGCCCAAGGAGATTGGGTATATTTGGTTGTGCTCCTTTGAGGTAAGTCGAATTTGAAGGCGATCCTGCAGCTGGTTGGAATAGGGATTGGCGTATTTTGCATTATTCAGGCATTCGTGACGATGGACCTGGGCAATGACAGCAAAAGGTGGCCTGAGTGTCGGGGCAAGATTATCAGTATTCAAGCTGGCAGAGGCGGACACGCCACTCACCTGCTGACTAACGGATCGCTTTACTATACCTATGCACCGCATGGGCGAGCGATCAATTCCAGTTGCGTCACGTTTGGACCTTTGAAACTGATGGTTTTCGATATTAACTTGTTTGGTTGGGCTGGCCCCAGCAAGGAAATCGCGGAAGCAGAAAATTCCTATTTAAAAAGAGGATCCGTATCGGTCTATTACAAGCCAGAAGACCCGTGGACCTGCTGTCTGGTGCCCGGATATAGCTTGGGTTGGTTGATTGCTTACATAGTGGTTGGAATTGGTAGCACCGTGGGCACCATTTTCTTCTTTTATAAGTCTCGCAAGCCGCCGCCGCCTGCGCCGGTTAAGTATTTAAGCACGCCACCACCCCGGTCAGGACCGCCAATGAAACGCTGAGCTGATGGATTTATTTGGTATCGAAAGTGGTGGCGGCGACCGTTTGTGAATTCTGTGAGTCGTCAGCGTGATCCTTTGCGTACGCTGTGACTACGCGCTCATACTTTCTAAAAATCGGCCACCATTTCTTTTGGTGGTGAGACTTAAATTCGTCCTGCATCTGCTGAGCCGTCCAATGTTGATCGACCATATGGTAGGCGGCCAAATAAACACCAGTACGATCCATATCAACCTCGCAAGAGGTGTAGACTGGTTGATTCTTTGGATCATTGACGATCGCTCGGAATTGATCGAACTGCTCCACACTCGGTGTTTTGAACACACCGGTTTTTATATTGATCCATTGCATGCCGAGCTTGTCGCACAATTTTTTCTTTTTGGTTTCTGGATTTGTGCGTAGAGAAATTATCGTCTTGAAGCCTTTGTCGTGGAGCGCGTAAATAGCTTTCACCTTTGGATCCGGTCCCCGGAAGAGGTTGGGCGTTACTTGTTCAGTTGCTCCATGCAAAAGCGGCGCATAGAGGACTGCAAATTGGATGGCAAATGTTTGAAGGAAATTCACTGGATGTCTCCGAATAGTCGTAATATCCCGTAGCGTCGCGCTTGCCTGACTCTAGGACGGCAAGTTTCACAGCCGACTGCTCGACGAACTCGTAGACGGGATATTTCTGAAAAGGTTCACGGATTTCATAAACTTCCGGGCAAATCCTTCGTTACACTGGAGCAGCAGGCGACAGTAGACAAGCCGAGTCAAAATTGAATGCAAGAGAGGAATAGATGATCACCGGCGATACTGTATTGTTCGGTAAAGTATCGGCGTCCAGTGGCGTCTAAAGCTTAGTTGGGCATCCCTTCTCAGTGCCTACGTGATTTAAACGAATTCGTTTAAAATTTTTGGCGCCTTGCCATAGCCGAAATTCGCCGTAAAACTGTTCCAGTCAAGGCTTTTAGGACTTACTTCGCTGCTGGTTTTGATTTGAAAAGACTTAAACGAATCGTTTAAATCGCCTAAGGCCGAAAATCCCATCCCGTGTTTGGTGTGATGCTCACGACAATCTTTGACTGTGCGACGTACGTCACCCCGCACCAAGCGATGGCCCTAAGTGGCCAGTGATCCGGCTGCGATCTGACGACTATGGACTGCGATCTGACAGATCCAGCCTGCGATCTGACAAATCGAGCCGATACATAATCTGGTTGTAGTCGTAACGAGGAGTCGGGTCACCATCGCGCGAGAACGTCGTGGAGTACGTTCCCTCGAAGTAGATCAGACGACCGCCGTGCTGGTCCAGGTAGGCGTCATGTACGGGATTGTAGAACGAGTAATGGTCGTGAGTGACAATCTTGCGTGCATACTGCCATGGACCCTCCGGCTTCTGCGCTTCGCTGTACCAAATTTCACCCAGATTCGACGGTCCGCCGCCAAACTGGCTGCAGATGCCGACGTACTTATGGCGAAATTCGTTGTAGCACACCGACGAAGCGGCCATGCTGATCGGGTTGCCTGTCTGCACATCCACGGGCAGAAACCACTGCTCATTTGATTTGATCTTTCCGGCGCTGACGAGCTCAGCCATCTGCCGTCTTGGCAAAGGAGGCGTGTCTTGCTTCCATCCCCAGATCAATTTCCCCGAGCTGTCGCGATCCAAATTTACACCAGACTTCTCATAGCGGCTTCCAGGCTTCAGGCACGTGAAGCCTTCGTATTCAGAGAGATTCTGGAAATGCGACAGGTCGGCCTTCATGCGGATGTTGGGATAATCTTCGCCGCAGTAGAGATACTCGGTGCCATCGATCTTCACTAGCAGCGTGTGATTAACAGGCTGCAGCGGCGCATCGACAGGGATTTCGCAGAGAGTCTCAAAGATGTTTTTCGAATCGTTGTAGATCAGCAGTTGGCGTTTCTTGCATTCGTCGAGGCTCTTCATGCATGAGACGCGACAGACAAGGCGGTCGTGACCGCCATCAGCCAGCACGCTCAAAGCGTCGATCCAACGCAACTTCCCCGGCGCTTCTGGAGTCATCGGTCGACTGAAACCATCCGATCTCGTGAAGTAATGAAAGTTGATGCCGACTGACGGATCCAGCCCTCCATTTCCAGCAAGTTCGGCAGTAGCGCCGGCGGTGCCGAAGTGCCCGAGTGGATAGCTCTGACGCCCAGTGTCGCCCCAGAAGCAGAAGATTTTGTTGTCATAGACCGCCGTCATCGCTCCGTCCTGTCCCGTCACCTGCGCGTTTAGCAGGGGTTGCTCGATTGGCACAGACTTGCCAAGCCTCACACTATCCTCATAGATTCCCTCACCAGTAATTCGATATAGGCGCTCAGCGATATTTATTCGTTTGATCTGGAGCCGAGCAAAGCCGCCCGGTTTCACATCCAGTCGTGCACCACGGCTGCCCAGCCCATCGGCTGGATATTCATAACCGTGACTGGAGATGCTGAAAAAGATGCTGCGTCCCATTTCAGCTGGATCGTCGATGGCGACAAAGCCGGCGCTGTCGGTGTAATAGCGGACATTGCTGACCGTCCTTAATTCGACGAGCGGAACCCCACGGCCCGTTTCAGCATCAACGACTTGAATGGCAAAATATTTGCCAGCCTCGGGCGCTGTTTGCCTCTCCTGCGATTGAGCCGGCTGCGATTGAGCTGGTTGTGATTGAGCCGTTTTCGACTGAGCGGGCTGCGATTGAAACGAAGCAGTCCAATTGATCAGTGCCACCAACGTGTAACTGAAGACGCGCATCAATTCGCTGTGATTGGCACTGAGACATGGTCATGAACCACTAACCACATGTCATCTTTCTTTTGCAGCACGAATGTGCTCCGCCCTTCGTGGTTGACTTCCATGCCTGTGTTCATCTTGATATATGCTTTCCAGGTCGCGGTAACCCAAGCGATTTCACCGCGGCAGTGGACAGCAAGATCCGGGTTCGGTTTCATCCAAAACTCTGAGAATCCTTCGAACACTTTTCTCAAGCGAGACTTTTGCGCGCTCCATCCGAGATCTTGCATAGGAGAGACATCAAACAACACCGTTTGATCATCCGCCAGATAAAGCGCATCATTAGCTTCTGGCTTCATTGATGACCAGTTCTCAAAAACCTGAGTCACCGTCTCTCTAATATCTATCTCTTCAGTCTTTACATTCATGATTACTTTCCTCAACCTGATCAAGTTTGGGAGCGTTAGGGCTCGATTTCAACAAGCGAAAGCGCACGCGGCTGTAACGTGAAAGACAGTGTTTTAGTGGCGCTACCTTCGAGCGGATATTGAGAAACGAGAATGGATCTCGCCGCTTCTCTGAGTGTTTTTTGTTGCTCACGGCTGGGAAAATCTGGCTTGCCCATTTGCTGCCAGGCTTTTAAAGCTGAGCCGTGATCTGCATCCACCACCTGAACTCTGGCCTGGCTGGCGGTGGATTTTAATCCGCTAATTTCCAATTTAAAGTCTTTCGCGGTCCCTTGATCGTGTTCAGGCGTGTAATTCCAAACTGCCACAGCCAGACTGCCATTGCGCCTTTTTGTCACAAGAGCGGATTGCGCATTGACTTTGATTCTTTCCTCTCCCAGTTGATGCAAAAGCTTTATCGCATTGAAGGATGCTTTGGGAATGTAGTCTTGACCAATCAAGCCGAACCCGCCGTAAAACGCCTTCTTCTGCACGCCTTGCTCTTCGAAGACATCTGAAAATGTCCACAGCGACATTTCGTCCGCTAATCCGTCACAGAGACGAATGTTGTTGGCCAGCCACGGTCCCATAAAGGGCGAATCAGTGACTGTCACTTCGTTGTCGTAGGCGGCATTGTATTCGCTCCAGATGATCGGTAAATCTGGTCTGGCGGACTCTTTTACTTGCTGATGCACCATTGCCACCGCTGCTGATACCATATCACTTCTGGGAATATCAATTTTCTTGTGCAAAACGTTGTCGGCGGTGTCGTTGCCATAGACATGAGTAGAAACGAAATCGACAGGCACTTTTTCGTCGACGCAGTGTTTTATGAATCGGTCTACCCAGGCTGCTTGTGCTGTCGACGGCCCACCGACCCGCAGGTGTGTATCGACACCTTTAATCGCTTTTGCAGTCTCGTCATAGAGCTGATAATAGGTTGGCTCAGCAGGAACTCCGGCCCAAAAATCGAGATTTGGTTCATTCCAAACTTCGAAATACCACTTCGACACTTCGTCGACGCCGTAGCGATCGATCAAATGCTTGGTAAATGCGGTGATCAGTCCGCGCCAGCGCGCCCAGTCTGCAGGCGGCGACACGATCGGGTGATACCAGAATACATGCGCGGTTTGTTTGGCCGCCAGCTTCGACGGCATGAAACTCAACTCAATAAAAGGACGCACTCCATTTGCCAGCAGTCCATCATAAATCTGGTCAATGTATGTAAAGTTGTAAAATGGCTTGCCATCAGCATCTTCGTTGTATAGACCGACTTCGTCGTGAAAGATGTTATGGAATCGCACATACTTGAGATCAGTGACACTCTTGACTGCACGTAGATCCGTTCTGTAACTTTCTCTCAGACTCAAAATGGCCCGGCCGGATCCGAACATGTGCTCCCAGAAATGCGGGAACGCAGTGCTCGGGCTGTTTGCGTCGATGGTGATAACTTCAGTGGCGGCGGAAGCAAATCCAGTTCCTTGCCATGCGAATGTCAATAATAATGTAAGGGCTGTTGCCGTAAATTTTGATTTGATAATTTTCTTGTTCATCGCCGTAGTTTAGACCATACTGAACCACTTTATTTCTTGCGTTTCGCTATCATTGGCGAAGCTATGAATTCGGAGAAGACCATGCTAATTCGCGTCGGTTATGAAATGTCGTTTGAGGCGGAAGCTGAACTACCCATGACGATGCTTCTCTACGTTTTGCCGTCTCGCATACCAGACCTGCGCCAGCCTGATAAACTCACGCTTTTCCCGGCTGTGCCGATGACCGAATTCCTCGACTGCTTTGGCAACAGATGCGTTCGCATTCTTGCCCCTGCAGGTGAGCTGCGCGTCTGCAACGATTCGGTGGTGGAAGACAGCGGCGTTCCCGAGCCGATCTTTGCAGATGCGGTGCAGCATCCTATTGAGGAGCTGCCCACTGAAGTGTTGCAGTTCCTCTTACCGAGCCGCTACTGCGAGTCAGACAGCCTCTCTGATGAGGCCTGGAAACTGTTCGGCGACCTACCACCAGGGTGGGGGCGTGCTCAAGCAATTTGTGATTGGGTGCACAACAACATTGAGTTTGGCTACAAATACGCCAATCCAACCAAAACGGCGGCAGATGTCTTGCGCGATCGACAGGGTGTTTGTCGCGATTTCACGCATTTAGCGGTGACGTTTTGTCGAGCCATGAACCTTCCCACTCGCTACGCAACGGGCTACCTTGGCGATATTGGCGTTCCTGTTGGCGATACGGCGATGGATTTCAGTGCTTGTTTCCAGGTCTATCTGGGCGGGCGCTGGCACACTTTTGATGCTCGGCACAATATACGACGCATCGGCTGGATCTTGATCGCCACCGGTCGCGACGCCGTCGACTGTGCCATGACCACATCGTATGGCCAGCATCTTCTGAAGAAGTTCGTGGTTTGGACCGATGAGGTGCAGACAGCGGACATATCGGATCGGCGCTTCTAAGAACCTTCCGGTGCCTGCTGGTAGCGTATATGGTGCGAAGGAAAGATAACGAGATGGAGAATCTGGCACCACTGGCACCAGCGCGAGTTAATTTCATTCGGTGAACGAATTATGGAACGAGAAGTCACGAAACAGGAATTCAGAGAGCTGTACATGAAGTCTGGGTATGGGGAGGAGGCGCGTTTGGCGTCTTGTGCTCGCGGTATGATGATATAGCGATCACGTTGAACGTTGAACGTTCAACGTTCAACGATACATAATCCTTAAAAGCATTGCAGCACAAGTCTCTCTGGAATTACGTGATTGTTCGAACTCTGAGTGAAGTCTCGCGTGACCTCCAAAAATATTGCTGAGCATTGGTTTTGGGATGCGCAAGAAATTTGTGGCACTCAGCCGGAGTACGATCCCTAAAAGCATTGCAGCGCAAACGTTTTTGGCTTCATGCTTTTGATTGATTCACTGGTGAGTTTTGATGCAAACCCTAAAAACATTGCTGTGCAAGCATTTTGGGATTTATATAACGTTGAACGTTCAGCGTTCAACTTTTCAAAGGAAGATACCACCGATCTGATTAAACGCCATAGTGCTGCTACGCCGCGCATCCCGGGTTACTACTGCTGCTGCTGCTGCTCTTGCTGTTCGTGCAGCAACTGCTCTTGCGTCTGCTCGCCAGATCCTGGCACATTGCCTGAGTAAACAGGAAGATTGAGCACACCGCTGCGCTCAGCCACGAGCTCCACGGGCACGGCGCTCAATTCTTCAGATTGAACGGCGACCTTGATCATCTCCTCGCCTTTGCCTTTGTAGATGCCCTTGTTTGGTGGCACATCCTGGAAATTCCTTCCGATCGCTACTTTGACAAAGTTCTCACCAACGACGCAGTTGTTTGTCGGATCGATTCCGATCCAACCGACTGACGGAAAAAACACTTCCACCCAGGCGTGCGTCTGTGTGTAACCCCGCAGCCTCTGCCTGTCCGGGTGAATATAACCGCTGACATAGCGCGCCGGAATGTTTAACGCCCTTGCTAAACCGATCAATAAATGAGTGAAGTCCTGACAAACTCCACGCCCATGCTGCAGAACTTCAGAGATGGGGCTGGCGGCGGTGGTTATCCCTTTTTGATAGACAAATTTCTCATCAATAAGACGCAGTAGTGCCACCACCAAATTGCCCAATTTGACAGTTGAATTGCGAAGTGCCAGCTGTGTCAAAACCGACTCCGCCAGCTCCCTTAGCTGAGGGCTGTCTTCCACGGCGCCTCCAAAACAGAGAAAATCAAACAAGGCATAATCGTGATTCAAATCACAAAGCCAAACATCCGGAAACATCTCTAGACGGTTTTGCCGAGCATCAGTCTCGACTGTGCTCGTAGCAATAATCTGAATCTGTTTGTGCAGAGCGTTGATTTGAAATGCGTGCACCGTGTTGCCGAGCCAATCGAAGTAACTCTTAACCGAGGTCGCAGGTCCGATATCAACCGCAAACGAAAGGCGCCGCTGATGCTGCTCTTGTCGGGGAGCCATGCGCAGCTCCATCACCGATTCGTTGATGTAATCGTCGTAATAGAGATCAGTTGTGTGTGTAATCGAAAGGAGCATTTAGTGGAGGAAGTAAGCGTTTTCTATGGCGATGGAGGTACTGGCAATTTTGTCTTGAATTTGTTTGAGGAAGGGTTTCAATTTTTCGCCCTTTAGCTCGCCGGGCTCAGCGTATTCCAAATCTGAGTTCAAGCGCCCTAAAATTCTCTCGGCGGCACTGACTTGTTGAGGATGAACATTGCCGGCAATACCCGCCACTGCTTCACGCGCGGCTTTGATCGAATAGCGAACGTTGCGTGGAGACTCAGGATCCAAAAGCAAAAACTCAGCTAATCGTGACGGATCAAGATCAGCTTGATGTTTGCGTTGATAAGCTTCAATCGAGCAGCACGTTCTGAGAACGCCCATGCACTGTATATTTCGCAGTGGTGTATCAACAGAGACCTCGGCCGAAGTTTCCAAAATATCGAACTTGGTATCAACAATGCGGCAAATCATGTCAGCGCGCTCGAGATATTTTGCCAGCTGGATGAATTGCCAACTTTGACCGTGGGGCAGCGTCTGATCGGCGACACCCTGGAAGAGCATCGATCCCATAATCACGGAATGGAACATTTCCTGCGGGCATTCTTCAAAGCGTTGTTGGGTATCTTCACCGAGAAGCGACCAGTAGAGCGTGTTTATCGTCTCCCACATTTCAGCAGAGATGTTTTCTCTGATACTGCGCGCGTTTTGTCTGGCGCGAGTCAAACAGTTGATCAAACTGCGATTGGTGTCGCCAAAGGCCATGAAATTAGAGACGTTCTGCCCCAGCATGCCCTTCTCAGACTTAAGGGTGTTCTGCACCTCGGCGCGATTATCCAGACGCAAGATGCGCAAAACACCAAACCACTGTTTCTCTAACATGTCCGGCGCCAACTCGCCAAGATCAATGAGCATGTGGGAATTGATGGTGACAATGCGGGCAATATGTTCAGAGCGCTCCACATATCGGCTCATCCAATACATTGCTTCGGCAACACGGGAGAGCATTGGGCGGTTTGTCTGGCGCCGCTGAATGAAGCTTTTTGCCACTATTCGTTCGGCTGGTTTGTCGACCGGAATGCCGATTATATTGGATCGCTGCGTCTCTTTGTTCACACAGACTCCTCCAGAACAGACTCCTCCAGAACCCAGGTGTCTTTACTGCCGCCGCCTTGTGAACTGTTTACCACCAGAGAGCCCTCTATCAGCGCTACTCTCGTTAAACCGCCTGCCATGACGATTGGCTTCTTGCCGTAAAGAATGTATGGACGCAGATCCACTCTGCGACCCTCGAAATGCTCATCGATCAAACTGGGATGCTGACTCAATTCGATGATTGGTTGGGCGATGAAGTTTCGCGGATCTTCTTTAATTTTCGCAGCAAACGCATCTCGCTCTTTCTGTGTTGCCAGATGACCCATGAGCATGCCGTAGCCGCCTGATTCATTGGTTGATTTGACGACAAGCTCATGCAGATGCTCGAGAACATAAGTTTTGTCCTCGTGCACAGTGCACTTGTATGTGTGCACATTGTTCAATATCGGCTCTTCACTCAGATAAAACTTGATCATGTCTGGCACATAGGGGTAGACAGCTTTGTCGTCGCAAACGCCTGTGCCGACGGCATTGGCCAGAGCAACGTTTTGGCAGCGATAGGCATTCATCAATCCGGGCACGCCTAATATGCTGTCTCCTCTGAAACAAAGCGGATCCAGGAAATCATCGTCGATGCGCCTGTAGATTACATCCACGCGCCGCAAACCGGCAGTCGTGCGCATATAGACGAAGTTATTGTCGACAATCAGATCCTTACCTTCGACCAGCTCGACGCCCATCTGGCGAGCTAGAAAGCTGTGTTCGAAATAAGCGGAATTGTAGATACCCGGCGTCAAAATCACAATCGTCGGATCGTCTGTGTGAGCCAATTCCTTCAAACATTGCAAAAGGTTAAAGGGATAGTCTTCAATCGAGCGCACACGGTAACTCTCAAATAGTGCCGGGAAGACACGCTTCATGATCGCTCGATTCTCCAAGACATAGCTGACGCCGCTTGGCGTGCGGGCATTGTCTTCAAGGACCATATAATTTCCGTGTATGTCGCGAATCAAGTCAGTGCCGCAAATGTGGATGTAAGCATTGTTTGGCACGTTGACATGAATCATTTCACGGGCGAACATCTTGGCGCTATAGATAAGGTCAGGCGGCACAATGCCTTCACGCAAGATGCGCTGCTCGTGATAAACATCGTTACAGAACATATTGAGAGCGATTATGCGCTGCTCTAAACCGCGCTCAATCACTTGCCATTCTGCCGCAGGCACAATTCTGGGCACCAGGTCGAAAGGAAAGATGCGCTCGACCCCAATCTCGTCGTTGTAAACGGTAAAGGTGATGCCCTGGTTGCGAAAGGTCAAATCGGCCATGCGCCTGCGCCTCTGGAAGGCCGAATTTCCAAGCGCCGCTAGCTGGCCAAAGACAGACTCGTAGTGCGGGCGTGGCACGTCGGCAGCAGAAAACATCTCATCAAAGAGTCCATTCAACTGGTACTGATCGAACATCACGGGCGGTTGTTTCACTTGGCGCTCACCTGGAACAAGCACCCATTTTAGCCGGAAGATGCCAGCGTTCAAGGGTTTTTATCTTTCTAATACGGAAGTTGTATCGACAGCGCAAAAGGATCTATAAGCAGGCGGGACGCTGCGCTCCCGGGATTAGTCGGAGCGGCGGGACGCCTGCGCTCCCGGGATTAGTCGGCGGTCATCTTCTTCTCTTCGAAGTATGGATGCGGCAATATCGGGTTTTTGTCAGTATCACCATGTGCTTCGTGCATCTCTACATCAGTAACGATAACCGAGGGCGTGGTGAGCGTATCGTTATGTTCGGTCAACGGATAGGTTTGTGAATCAGCTCCAGTAGCCACGATATCTCGCAAAATACGCATCGTGGCGCCGGAAAATTCAGTCGGACGGACTGGCTCTTCATGCCCGTCGAGGACGTAGATGCGGCTGACATCTACAGCCACAGGCAGGTTGACTTGATCTCTTTGATTGCGCGACCCACCAGAAAAATAGATTGCGCCGCCGCCGTTGCTGGAAAGGGCACCCATTTTACGCACCACCAGCACATACTCCAGACCCTCGTCAGTGCCCAGCTGGCGCAGTTTTGCTCTCAGCTCTTCCGGGCTGGCAGGATTTGCAGTTTGCACGACCAGGTTGCTTATCTCGGCGATAGAACCGGATCCGGTGGCATGGCCGTTGCTCACTTTTACTTTACGCGTGGGCAGCCGGGTCGACAGGAGAGTCTTTAAAATGCCTTTTTCCACCACGGTAACTTGCTTGGCTCTCACTCCTTCGTTATCGACATCGTAGCTGCCGAGAATCTTGTCGCCCGATGCATCTTTCATTTTGGGGTCATCTATGACGTCAATGAAGGTGGGTAGAATTCGCCGCCCGACTCGGTCTTGAACCGGGCTCTCGGTGCGAAACGGTCTGTCTGAATCAGGCGTGCGCTCAGCCACTACCTTCGGTGCCAGGGCCTTGGCGAAGAAGGTGGCGGCCGCTTCGCCTTCGAACAAGACAGGGCCTTGATAGATGTCCAGTTCTTTGGCATCGACGGCTTCACTCAATCTCTGCGCCAGCTGCTTTGCTTTTGCTTCCAATTGATCATTTGAGGGCAGTTTCTTTTCATTGATGGCGGCGGCGATGAAGCTGCTTTCCGCTTTGATGCCATCTTTGCCTTGAGCGGTGGCACTGACAGTTATTGTGCAACTGGTTAAAGGCTCGCGGCTTTTTGATCCTTCGTTATTGATGAAATATCTGTAGGAGGCGTTTTCTGAAAAGGCAACGCTTGATTCTCTTATCTTTGGATAATTCTTGAACACTGTGGAAAGCTTTTTGATGGACGCCTTCCAGGAAGCCGCGTCTGGGGCAAATGGCTCCTTCTCCTGAATTGACACTACCGGCTCTTCATGAGACCAATCATCGGGGCGGTCCTTCACATTCTTTTGCAGATTTGAAGCTTTTTTCTTCTCCAAATTTTGTACCGCTCTCTTATAGGCGCTGTCTGTTTGCAACCAGAGTTTATGGCGAATAGCGTCATAATCGTCTTCCACAGGAAAGTTGCCGCTGTCGCTGACGTCCCAAAAGGAGAAGTTGTTTCCGACGTTGCCTGAGTCCATGGAATAACTGCCGACATGCACATCAACACTGGAGGTTCGCCAGCGAAAAGATCGATCGTATGTAATCGCTCCAAAAGAGGCAGTCATGTTCAACGAATTACAGTCATCGACGGCATAGCTGACGTAGTATGGTTTATCGTGTTTCTCGATGTGCAGTTGAGTGACGGTTCGAGCCAGCTCGTCGTTCATGGCTGAGAGCAAGACATCGTTGTTGCCGGCCGTGCCTGCCGCGGCAACGACTGCAATCATCAAAGGCAGCAATGTTTTCATGACCTATTTTTCCTGCGGTGGTGGCGGTAATATGGGTGGCTTGCTCTGATCCTTCAGTTGGCGTTCGATCTCCAGAGTCCTTAAGAGCAAACTGGGAGACGATGCAGACACGGGAACCCAGCCTGATTCAGCGCCACAGTTGCCGTTGAAGGTGTCGCAATCTTTGGCGGCAGCCAAAATCGTTTCCAGCGAAATCAAAGGCGTGCCGATAATGGAAACGCCACGCAGAAGTTCATCTGGTCTTCCGTCTGGGAAAACCCGATAAACTCTCAGTGGCAGCAGTTTAAAGACCTGAGGCATCCAGGCTTGAGTCATTGTAAATCCGCCTGCGATCTCATCGAAAATCAATCCGTATGCTTTGCCTTGTTTTTTTGTTTCGGCAATCAACATTTGGCGCAATTGACTGTACGGCACTTGCTTATCAGATTCGACGATGAGATTAGCCTGTCTGGCCACAGGATCCTGCCCTGGTGAGCTGCGCCCATGGCCGTTGGACAAGTTGAAATTTTTGATCGGTGAGCGCCCGAGCAGAAACGTTTTTAGAACGCCATGATCGACCAGCACCACCTTTGATGCTGGAACTCCTTCATCGTCAAAGCGGTAGTAGCCGTTCAACGGCTTGCCGCCTAATGTTGCGCAAGTCGGATCATCGATGACCGAAATGAACGACGGCATGATTCTCTTGCCCACCATTTTAGTAAACGTTCTGCCTTCATCCTCATCTTTTTGTCTGTGTCCTTCTGCTCTGTGTCCGAAGACTTCATGGAAAAACACTCCCGCTGCTTTCGATCGCAAAATCACCGGTCCGGCAAAAGGTTCGGCTACTTTAGCAACACGCAGTTGCTCTACCGATTTGGCCAGATTTTGCACCATCTCGTCAAGCTTCTTTTCGTCGGGCAGATCTTTGACATTTGGAGATTCTGCATGATCGTAGAGCCAGACTCGCATGCCATCGTCTGCGGTGGCGCTGGCGAGAGTGAACAGGCTATACTGCGTGGTTTCATCTTCAATCTTGCTGCCTTCGGAAGTGACCATAAACCGGCGAATCTTGTGGGCGTGCAAGGTGACGCTGGAGGAGGTTATTTTGCTAAACCGTTTATAAATTGCCGAGGCCCTTCTCACTCGCTCTTGCCAGGCCTTAGTTTCAAGAGAGATGTTTTCTTCCTTGCCGAGAAATTTTTGCGGCTTTTCTTTCGAGAAGTCGGCAGACTGATCTTCTTCAGCGGCTAGCACGTCTTTGTTTGTTCGCGCTTCCGTGAAAGCCTTTTGGGCCGACTTGAAGGAGACGTCTGTTTCGTTCCACAAAGCGGCGCGAATGGCTTGCTCGTCATCCTCAATTGGTATGGCGCTGGATTCTTGCCACATAAATTGGGCCAAACTGTTGCGGGAGCGATGGCTGCTATCAAGCGCCGGCGTGCCCACGCGCAACTCAACATTGAGCGTCCTTTTGTGCTGCAATTGAGGAATCTCATCAAGGGCGCCAAAACTCGCCGACATTGAGATGCTTTGATCGTCATAAATTCGATAAGCGAGGTAGTGAACGGGCGCCGGCCCGGCATTCCTCAGTTTGTTGAAGGAGCGGGTGAGCTCCTTCTCCATTGCCGACATGACAATGCTGTCTGCTTTGGCGCCCTCGGTTGGCAAGGTCGCCGCTGCAACAGGCACATTAAGGAGCCAGCCGCTGCAGGCAAGCGCTACCAATTTACGTTTCATATGCCCTGAACCCCTGAAGAAGAAAATCTTGCCGTCTAATAGCCTACCCCATCCCTGGCCTGACTGCACTAGGGTAGACCGTCAAATCCTCATGTTATGCGCAACCCTCTTTGGGGTGTATATAATCGGCAAGTTGAATCGAAAATGTTGTATGGCAAAGATCCTCATAGTTGAAGACGATGCAGTCCTTTGCGAAACGCTGACTGATTGGCTCACTTATCAGCATTACGTTGTTGAAGTGGTCAAGAATGGACGCACAGGATTGGAAGCTTTATTGATTCAAAAATATGACGCAGTCGTTCTTGACTGGCAGCTGCCGGAACTGTCTGGTCCGGAGGTATGTCAGCAATTTCGCAGCAAGGGTGGAGTGACGCCCATACTCATGTTGACGGGTAAGTCGAACATTAAAGACAAGACGGCCGGGCTCGAT